>Ga0182004_10001662_pt1 | contig 16608 bp, 15 predicted proteins | sample Sormic07211540_1_FD_120479 | JGI IMG/M metagenome (GOLD analysis project Ga0182004, IMG submission 120479) | Endophyte microbial communities from Sorghum bicolor roots, Mead, Nebraska, USA - 072115-40_1 MetaG | ecosystem: Host-associated > Plants > Roots > Unclassified | place: USA: Nebraska...
TAGCACAATGATCCATCTTAAGCTAGCTGTCATGGCGATCACTTCGTTGTATCTTCAAACACATGACACATCTATAAATATATATCTCTAGGCACGCAGCAAGCGCAGTAGCTGCTCTGTGCTCTGTGTATATGTCTCTCCATTGTTGGTTGCGGCACACACAGTGAGGTCATTACCATACCAGCAATGCAAGTGGAGTATCTGAGCTAGTACGTAGTAGCTCGCAATAATGCAAATGGTGGTCGATGGTGAGATGAGTGTCTTGCTTGGCTTTGCATGCCTGCATCTGCATGCGCCTAGCTTGCGACCCGGCCCGCCCAGTTGTTTCTAGCTAGTTGGAGTTGGAGGAGTGCACCCTGGCCGGCTGGCCGATGGAGCCACTGGTGTGCGATCTCTGACAGCAAACAGGATGAGTGATTGATCGACTGATGATGGACGGTGCTACTGTACATTGAATCTCTGCACCGCTCCTTTCGGATATACTGTTAAAAAAAATTCAGTTCCTTCTACGAGTAGTACCTTTCTAAAAAAAGTTTTCAAATTCTCTGTCACATCGGATCTTTCGGTACATGCATGAAGCATTAAATATAGACGAAAAATAAAAACTAATTGCATAGTTTAACTATAAATCGCGAGACGAATCTTTTAATCCTAGCTAGTCCATGATTGGACAATATTTGCCACAAACAAACAAAAGTGCTACAGTAACGAAATCCAAAATCTTTTCACATCTAAACAAGGCCTACCATTTACATGCATTGATGTAAAATTTAAACAAATATATAAAATAACTAATATTATTTATGATATCAAATAATTATATTAACTTCACTACCAAATATACTTTCCTAGCTAGGATGTCTATTTATAGTTTTAGAGTCACAAATTTTAACATTTTCTAATCTCTTCGTTTCAAACTAAAGAAGTTTTTGTCTTTTATAAATACATTTCTTTTACTACACATATATCTAGACAGTGTATATCTAAATGTAAAACAAAAGTTACATATCTAAAAAGGTCAAAAAGTCTTATTTAGAATGGAGGGACGATGGGTATAAACTTAACCAAAACTAAGAAAGTTTGACTCAATCCAAACCTAAAGTTACTTTTTTTTTCTGGGAACCAAGGTAATAATGTCCATTGCTCTTTGTACGGGCGTACTATATACGCCCTTGCCATCTGCACCACTCTTTAGTTTCTGGATTTTTTCGTCCTACCTGTCTCTCCTGCTCCTAGCAGGATAAAATGGATGAAATCATGACACCATACCTTTGTCGTGGTGCTGGATTACAAGGACAGGCCCAATAACGAATAACTTTCATGGTATTATTTAGGGTATTACATAAGCAAAAACGTTGATGCGTTATTGAAAATTAAGGAGAATAGATTAAAAATAGTTCCTTGTACAAGAAACTATATTTATGCAGAAACACATGATATTGATAGTAAGAGTTGTGATATGTAGATAATATAGGGGAGAGAGGATAGATGATTCGATGAAAAATTAAATTGGAGAAACTATCTATTAAGAATATGGTTTACACATGTAGTGTTTACATTAATTAGCAATTATGACAACTGTCCTATAGTTTCATAATTGGGATTGCTCTAAATACTAACAATGATCGAGGAGCTACAACGAGGAGAGACTACTCTGTGTCTAAAGAACATGTCACTCTGACAAATTAGTGTTCAAGATAATTAACCTAGATGCCCCTAATTGTTGTAGTGATTTTGTATTATTTGTCGCACTAAGACCTATTTGGCACAACTTCTTCAGCAGAAATTGTTTGAAAGATGTTTTTTTGTGTGAACAACTCCTCAGATAGAGCTCTCTTAAAACTCGCTCTCATAGGGTGGTCAGAGTTGGATAGAGCTGAAAATACTAGCTTCTCTAAGCTCCCTCTCTTAAGTTAACTATGAGAAGCTCAAAATTGAATCGCCAAGAATTTTTTTGATAGTGTCCTGTTGAAAGTAAATAAAGGAAGACGATGCATGTGTGCGTTATCCTGATGGATGCATGCTGTGTGTAGAGATGTGGCGTGACCACTGGAGCAACGAACGAGCGAGCTATAATCGATCTGTTATCCTTAGCTAGGGCTAGTGATGAGGTGACACCACTATAGCTTATTAGGATATTACAATATGGTGCTAACTACGTGCCAGCTTATGTAAAGTTCAGACATATGCTGCTCTCTGATAGTCTTGAACAATGTAAAATAGATCAACTATTTATTTATCGTCAGTGATTACTCTATCTTTTTTTTCTCTGTCCATATTAGAATAACTAGCTAAATAACTAACTATTGGGGACGCCCTTAACTACCGGACTGGTGGCCTCATCGATATCTCATCGACCTCTAGCTAGCAGGTAGTAGCTTCATCGGCCAGGCACCGCCGTCCAAACAGCATCGGCCATAGATAGCATATATACGTACATGCCGGTGATCGATCGATCATCCGATGTGGCTAGATAGATAAAGTTTATTTTGTCCTTAAGCGCACTGCACTACTCTCTCACTTATTAAATTTGTTTTGAGAAGTATACAAATCAATATAAAACTGTTTTAAGATGTATATTTGTACGCTTCTCAATTCTCGAAGCGAATCTAATAGGTGAGAAAGTAAGAATAAAAAAACCGCCTTCCAAACCAATGCGCTACTTTTCTTAGTACGCAAGGCGGGCGAGGCAGCAGAAGCAAAGGATGGCCGGGGATGCATGCATACATAGATCCAACAGCGGCCTTTAATTTGCTAGCGACCAACCTTCTCGTTTTTGTCGTTGCATGCATGCATGCATATGCTCTGCAGCACTGTGCGTGTGCCTCTCCCGTGGTGGATGAACGCTGGAGTGGAGGTTGCATTGGGTGGTGCTGCTGTGCTGAGGGATCTCGGACATGACAACTCCATGCATGCTATCTCCTATCTGCCGCCCTTTGTTTGAGCAACCACTAAGCATGCAGCGAGCAGCACTACTAGCATGTATGCATGGTCCTCCCTATCTACTACACTTGCAAATGAGTTGTGCTAAGCTAGTTGCCGCTAAGGCCGGTCTCGATGAGAGTTTCATACGAGTTTTATTTGCATTAAACATATTACCACATAGGTTTTTTTGATGACATGACGGTGTATTTAAGAAGAGAGAAGAAATGGATTTTATGTAGATAAAATTCTCTTGGCACGATTATTAATTAAATATCTATATGAAACTATGAAATGAACACGCACTCTCCATTGAGAGTGGGTATTTCATCCAAGTTTCATTTCATTTGACATGACATAGCAGTCTTGAAAAACAACACCATAAAACTCCCCACTGACACTGGCCTAAGGGCGTGTTTGGTTTCCTGACACCTTGCCTAGCAAGAAGTTCACGTCGTTCGGTGGATGATTGGTTTCCAAGAAAGAGCGCACCGGAACTTGTGTTTTCTAGATTTCGCTTGCGGGAAGGGGCGAGCAAATTTTGCTCTCCTGAGCGGGCGAGAGGTTTTGCTTGCCTTGCCCGACGAGGTCAGGCTACCATGCTCATCCAAAACCACCATCAATCAAAGCAACCCTAAAAGGCTAAACGTGCACTGTTTTGGATGGTCTAAGATTAGTTTGATTGTCAAAAATGGACTTCTCTCCCTTAGTAGGTAAATGACATTGATAGAGAACTATCCTAGCTAGCTAGCTATACATATGCTATATATGAACAGTCTATATGCATATGATGCTCTGACAAATGTAAGGTTCTCAAAGCTTGCATGAGAGGCTTTGCAAGAACGAGGGAGAACAAAAAAAAATGAACACACACATACCTCAAGATATCAATTGTTTTTTTTTATTTGAGTTTCCAACAAGAGGGGTCAAAAGGAGATGATGAGTGAGAATGTGTGCCGAGAGCTACTTTTGATCCAGACCCCCACATCTGATCTTAGCTTGTCAACAACTTGGCTAGCTAGCTGCTGCTTCATAGTCATGGAGAATGCGTACATCCATGCATGCAATGCATGCATATGCATATGCATAGCAGCCTATGGGGTGTGGGGTCATGCATGCATGGTTTGTGGGGGTACGACCACCCCAACCAACCACATGGCAAAAGTGGAATCTCCTCCCAAAGATTCAAGAGGGGGGGGTGAGAAAGGGAAGAAAAAAAAAGGTGTTTGTGCACCTTTAGTTTGGGAGCGTGGAGTGGCTTGGCACTATCGTTTATCGATGGATATCTCGGCGTGTTGGCAATGCACGCTGCATGTCTACAGGTTAGTGGGCAAGCAAGCTGCATACACACTCGGTTGGACTTGGTGGTGTGCATGCTTCTCTTCAATCCTGGGTGCTGGTTTTGCACCTAACACATACCAGACCACCGTACAACCAAAGCGGTTTTCTCTCTCACCCTCACCTTCAGCATATATCGGAAATAAGTTGTTCTGGACGACATCAACAAGATCTCTCCAAAACACAACACTGTGCATGTTTTCTCCCATTGTAACAAGCGAGCACTTCTGCCAGTTTGATAATTTTAAATATCCAACCTCAACGCATAAAAAGTACTTCATACATACAGCCCAAAAACATCAATCAGAGAAGCTGCAAACCATTATTCTAGGTTAATTTGTATGTAAAACTCTAACTATGTCCGTGTCGCATGTAAAGTACTTTGCACATTCACTAGTAGAGAATAGACCCTAACTTTTAGTCCCACTCTAAATTGAGTCTAGGACTAATAGAGATTTAGTTCCGGTTGGAACCACCGACCGCAACTAAAAATTTCCTACCCAAAGGATATATAATGCAGCAGACTGTTGCAGCAGAACCTTTAGTCTCGGTTGGTAACACCAACTAGGACTAAAAACCACCCTTTAGTCCCCGGTTGATGTTACCAACTCAGACTAAAGGTCATCTAACTTTTAGTCTCGGTTGATAATATCAATTAGGACTAAAGGGTGACCTTTTAATCCCGGCTTAAGTCATCAACCCAGATTAAAGGTCTCCGACCCCGGACTAAAGGTCCTTCACAAGTGAATTCAAAAGGTGAGTGTCAAAAACATTGTCACATGTGGTGTGTAGTTGAGTTGGTAAGGAAGATACGTACAAGATAAGGCCTTGTTTACTTCCAAAATTTTTTACAAAATAGAAATAGTAGCACTTTCGTTTGTATTTGACAAATATTGTCTAATTATGGACTAACTAGACTCAAAAGATTCGTTTCGTCAATTCCGACCAAACTGTGCAATTAGTTTTTATTTTTATCTATATTTAATACTCCATGCATACGTCTAAAGATTCGATGTGACGGGGAATCTGAAAAATTTTGCAAAATTTTTAGGGAACTAAACAAGGCCTAAGAAGAATTCCCAAGATGAGTTTTAATCCCGGTTGTACGACCCGAGACTAAAAGCCTAGACCGAGACTAAAGAGCTTTCTCAACCGGGATTATAACCCATGTCTCTACTAGTGATTGTTGAGCATCATTAAAGTGTTTCAGCACACAAAAAGAGCCAAAAAAAAAAGGGACGTAACTCTGTTACGAGGCTAAAGATTTGGATGTGTATATATTGAACATCAGAGCAGGATTGACACGACGGCCTAACTAGTTCCAACCTGCTCTGTTCCATGGATACCGTACATGATATATATACATATCCAATCCATCACTCACTGGTCCAAAAATTTATTTCAAAGTGCAAGCATTTCTGTAAAGGAAATAAAGGGGTGCAGAGCAAATAAAATAATAAACCTCTGCGATGGAGACCAGGAATACAAATTGCTAGGGTATATGCCAAACCGTCGTGCATCTGAAGCCTGCTGGTTCCTGATTCTTACATCTGGGGACATGAACGAACGAGCCGCTTCTTGTCGGCATATCTGAACCTGCATAGCTTTTCAATTCGTATCTTGCAAGTACACACATTATTGTATGCGTGCACCATTCATATAGATATAGCATATCATCACAGACCCTGAATTTGTTTCGACCATTCATCTTATATCCAAAGTGCAAGTTGTGAGTGTTCCTTTCCTAGCTGTCTCCAGGGCCAGTGCACAATTTTCTTAAACATTGCTAATGTGAGGTTTCTATCAGAATCATACAATGTACCAGCAGGGTATGAAAAGAAACAGCAAAAAAAGGAGGTGGGGAAATGCAATGTTGTTTTCTTCCTCTTTAAGTTTGCACTATCCAGATATATATATATATATATATGCACGTTTTAAGGTAATGTTAGTGTCCAACCCCATTGGTGACAGGAACTGGACACCAGGCAGGCAGCCATGATGCAATGTACATGCATCTCATTTGCAGCCACATATTGTCTTCCAGTTGCATGCAAATGCAATGATATCAACAAATCATCCTTCCTACGACTAATTCGCGCGCTCCCGGAAATAGAAGTGACCAGCAGATCTTTTTCCTGGTAGGTGATGCACAAGGGCGTTGTGGGGCAATGCTACCTTGTTTCACCGTGACCAAACTCCTGTGGTCACATGGACAGCACTATGAGAAGGCTAAGGCCATTAAGCCAAGTGGGTCTGCCAGGAATGGTGGCCTGTGGTCACACCAAAGGGGCCTCAAATATGGCTAGTTGTCTCATGATCTTTTTGCAATCCCTTGGATGTATGATTGCTTGTTTCAAGCTAGAAACAGTAACATATGTAGCAACTTCACACAGTGCAAATAATTTTGAGCGACTAATGAAAGGACTTGTTAAGAAAAGCCTGTTATGAATGGGCATTCTTTGTCTGTTTGGCTAGAATTTAAAAGTCTCTTGTCCTTTAGCCTAATCTGAAGGCTTCATAATCACCCTAGTCTCTAGGGTCCAAAGCAATGGGAGCTAAACAAGAGCAGATTTCCGAGAACAAAAGAATTGATTTCATCTCATTCTCAGTATTTCACTGTAACAGAAGTGGTAAAAGTAAATAGACCTCTTACCCCTTATTAGTAGCCTTTTGTTTTGACCTAGCTCTTTTTTGGGAACTTAACCTAACTGTGGCAGAATGCTTGAAGTCCTCACTATAGTATGTCGTATGACAAGAATCTATTATGTAGCGCACATGGTCATCTTCCTTCGGTATTGTTTTCAGCAACTTCTTAGCTGCCTTACGTCCCCCGGATGAAAGAAAAGCTTGATACATCCTGAAGAGGCATAAATGTAATAAATATTACATAAAGCGAAATCTTACATGGCTCCACGATAAAAATCAATTGATAAATGTTGCAGAAAATGCTTTAATAATTCTTGGCTTTTGTAAAAGAATTCAACCTCAAGGAAGTCAGCACATTGTGTGGAAGACCAGCAGATTCATATTCTGACCAGATCTGTTGGGCACGTTGCAAATTCTTTGCTTTTACACATGCGCTGAGAAGAAAATCAAGGCTTGTCCGAGAAACATTAAGTCCAAGCTCTTTGACAGCATCAAGAAACACCATTCCAAGATCCAAATTTGTGATCTCCATGTCCCATATTTGGCAAAAAACCTTAAAAACCGTTCAATCAAGTAAGCAAAGCAGCAATTATAAACCAAAAGAAGGGAAATATGTTTCGGAACGTTTAATACACCCTTTAGGAAAATAATTCAGAGGGATCTGCATTACCAATAAACACAGTAGCACAATTAGATTGTTCACTAAAACATAAAAAAAATGAATATCACTCATAGTGTCAACGCAAGTCAAATGGAATCACTACTCCAAACTAACAGAACAATAAACAAGAGATATCACATCAAACAGTCATGAAATGCTCACCAAACAAAAAAAGGGTAAAACTGCAGCATATTCCATTGTAAACAAACATATACTGAATATAATGTGGAACACAGAAGGGAATGTACTTTCAACACAATGATCTCGATATCTATTAAGTGTGAATTAGGCAAAAGAAGATACAGATCAATGCAAAGAAGTGAATTATTGCGTATGCAAATTTGTTTATGGATATCCTCGATCATTATATACTACGTCATAACTCTGCAACAAACTTAAGGTACAATTACACACTTCCACAACATCAGGTGTATGTGTTAAGATAAGTACGCAGGTGATTTTGATCAAACTGCAGAAATAGGAAGGTCATTAGGTATCCTGATGCCCAACAAGATCAATCTCAAAAAAGAATACCTGATCAACAACCATATATGTACTCATTTCATCTTTCTCCTTGAGCTGCTTAAGTAGATCAATTGCAACACTGGCCAAAAAAGGGAAAAAAACAGCAAGTAAACACACCGTGGTAAGTTTGAGGGTTTGACTAAATAGTGTAGAAAGGCAACTGCATAAACATTGACAATCATACTCAGTATAGTTGTGCTGAACACAGTATAAAAGTACTCTGCCACACCCCTCAAACCAGCTGTCTGAGTCATTCAGCCCATCCAGAAGCTGATGCATTCTATCCAGTTCACCTTCTGTTCGAATATGTTCCTGAAGAAGAAAATACAATTCTATAAGAAATGGAGACAGCAAATAATTCTAAACTACTATGCATTCCAATGGGAAAGATGGTTCACGGATTTACTCACAATCAAGGTAATGGCGGCCTTTGGCTCTAGGGAGCCTCCGGATTCCTTTATCACATCATGCAAGCGAAGTGCATCCAACACTTGCCCATTTGATGCCAGCGCTCCTACAAGTGCGCTCTTGATGTCACTGAGGAACTTACGTGGTATTTCCTTATCCAGTAGAACCTAAGGAGGCAACGGTTTAATATAGCCAATGCAACAAAGAATAGCATAGCCCTCATTCCATGATACTGAGGAAATGAGAGAGAACTGAAGCACAAAAGCAGCTGAATTTAAAGAACATTCTTGTCAGTAAACACCGTTTACCTGCTTGGCCATATCAAAATTCCCAAGCCTTGCGTATGCAACAGTGAGTGCCACATATATATGTCTGGTCATTGGAATCAAATCTTGCCGTAATTGGTCACGGTACTGTAAAAATTTCAATATTGAGCAGTTATCACACTGGAAAACAATAAATAGAAAGGAATTTACAAAATGAGTTTGGCACAATTATTTCCAGTCAAACTACAGTGAGGGTGCAGTTACTCTCATATTGCCCACATGGAACCAAAACTCCCCTCTGCCACCCTGGAGGTCCATGCTGCTGCAAGGACAACAGTGGTGAGGCATTTTCCTCCTTTCTCCTTCGTTTACCTCCTAGTTTTGGTGGCTGTCGTGCACATCTGGGCCAACAGCGGTGCTCTGCTGGAGCATCATTGTCAAGAACCATATATGCCTAGAATATATGGGCCTTGACATACTTAACACTCATGACATCACCCAGTGCACCATTGGTGGATCAGGTTCCCCAGTCCTCACGGTCCAGAACTCTATCGAGGGACCTGAGGCTGTGTGTCCCGGTGGTGGCTGCAGCCGGCAGGGTATACGTGGCAGGACAGTGGTTTGGGTAGTGGCTGCACTGAGGCTTACCTGCAACATGAGGCTGTGGAGGGGGCAGTTGTGTAACCTCGGCACTGATGGTGGGTCCATGGGTGTACTTCGGGTGAAAGCCTTGCCCGGCGCTTTGTCGATACCAGCAATGGCTGTGCCTTTGGGCTGTTGAGGGCGTCATTGAGGGGACTCCTTTTCCTCAGGCTTCTCCAGGTGAAAACCCTGTTCGCTTTGTGGATGAGTGACGATGGCGTGCTTGGTGTCGTTCCCTCCTTGGAAACATCACTCTTGGAGATCAGTCTTGGCTTGCAGCTGCAACTCTTTGGGTTCGACGAGGCCTCTACATTTGTGCTGCTGCCTCTCACTTCACGATGACCATTTGGTGCTCATGGATTGGGTGCATTGTATGAAGTTTGAGCTGCTGCATAGTTGGAATGTGATGTATCTAACCAGCAACAAGTGGTTGCTACAGGAGAGGGGGTGACCTAGAACGGAGCTGTTCGCTGTTAGAAGTCAGAGCTGCTGCGCTTTGCATCAAGGTCAGCAACGATGACCATCGGCGGACTCCGTTGGTGTGATTCCTCTCAACCTGTCATGGCATTGACGACGCCTATGCCTCCTTGGTGTTGTTTCTTGCTCTCGGCAGGCTGCTCACTTTCCTGGGTTGAGCCTGCTGCAGTGGAGTCAGAGCTGCTTCATTGGGGGCATAACAAAACCAGCAACGATGACATGTGGTAGTCCCTTTCTAGGTATGTTGGTGGTGCCAGTTGTGTCCATGTGGCAGTGTCTTGATGGTTTTGGCTAAGGTCCGTCATGGGAAGTTGAAGCTATTTTGTCGCTTAAGCGTTAAAACTTGACAATGATGATGCATGGTGGGCTCTGTTTGTGTGTTTATTGCTAAGTGCTAATGGCCCGGCTGTTGTGTGGGTGTGCAAGTGTGTCATGTCTTTGTACTGAACTAACTCCTGTTCTTCATAATTGAGCGGCAGAGCTCCTGAATTTCGTACCAAAAAAAAAGAACTGCACTAGGAAACTATAGAGCCATGGCTGAAAGTACTATTCACTGATTTGTTGTGAGAGAAAAACACTGCTGAATGGCTGGCAGATTTGGCACATAAGCTCAAGAACAGTATATTCTGATTAGCTGGGGATATGCTTAGGTGATATCAGCAGAAGGAATTGATCTGGTAGTACTTAGCTCAGATTTAGTCCTTTTTGCTAAGACAGTCCTCCAGAACCAAGACGTGCTTTTCCACAAACCCCATATAAACAGACACAGTGACAATAACGAATAGTCTGGTATGTGGCAAACCTTAGAAATGTTCTCTTCAGACTCACAATTCGCTATCAAATAACTGAATGTCTCAGAATCTGGTTTTACTCCAGCAATCTGCATTTGAGACATGACCATTTGTGCCCCATTGTAGTTTTTCTGCACAAATACAAGCTCGAGGTTATAGAGAAGAGCCAAAAGAGGTTAAAAAGAGAGAAGTGTCATTTCAGAATATCATTCTTATTATTTGCAACTTGATGAGCTTTTTCTATGGATCCACAAAATGCTGTGCATGACTACTGGAATTATTATACACTTGTGTTTGGGTTACAGATTTGAGAAATACAAACAGAACAAGCAAGGAAACCATGTGTCATTTCATAGGTCTACAATCTATATGCATTGTACTGACTAAGCATGGATAACTTTGATATCAGCAGAACTGAACAAATATGCAGACAATGGCCAATTACAGGGCTACTGTGCATTCAAGATTATGAACGAATACATTACTGTTTGCAGCGTCAGGATAAACAAATGGAAGAAATGGGAACCCAAGAATTTACCTCCCTATAATATCCTAGCATTATAGCATTATACAGGCTTACGGTCGATATCTCCCCAAATTCTTCAGCATCTGTGAGTATATTGTAAGCACCTTCAAACTGGAAACAGGGATCAATAAACAACAGCTTCACATGAGGCCAAAAAATAACAGATGTCCAGTATGACTTACATCTTTCAATTTTACAAATAAACTTATCATGCTTCTGAATGTTTCGCTTTTTAATTTCAAATTGTGGTGGCGGATCAAATCATATATGGGGCGGGCCTGCAAAATAGGAGCAAATATTGATTATAGCTCATGATGATGAGATGTGTCATTTGATCACACAAAAGAATGTTTTTTGAAAAGTGTAATTGCTACATGCCAGATTTTCAATAGTTGTTCATCCTGAACTCTTTCGACGGGGCACTTTTCATACCATTGTAAATGTATAATTGTATATAGCTAGGACGTTGGGTGGGGTGTTTGTGTTGGGTCTCTTTAGACCCGTGTACTCCTTTTCTACCTTAATGAAATGACATGCAGTTCTCCTGCGCTGTACGAGGAAAAAAAAAAGGATGTTGGGCCTTGGAATAAAAACTGGATTTTCCCTAACATGTATATCTTTCAGTTTGCTATAAACTTGTGATAGGTGGCACAGTGTTACAAACAACCAAATTTCTGCTTAGACAGCATGAGAAAATGTAGCAGTACTTGTGTTTTGACTTGGTTAGCCTGAGTTCACACTAGAAAAACCTGTGGTCAAATAGGTGCTTATGCTTGTTGTGTCTTGTTTAAATATTCTGATGAAACACCTTCACAAATGCTTAGTGTATACAATCATTTACAACAGAGCAGTGCACCTCGAAATGACAGGTTTTTCTGACCTACGGCTCCAAAACATATCCTGATAAAGGCGTAACAAAAACCTGCTCGGTATACCCCAATGAGGCCAAGATTATGCCCTTACCATGTGAAGTTCACATCTTTGTTCACAAGCATGTATGATTGGGTGAAATGATTCAACTGGCACATCGGAACTGGATTTACACATGCGGTCAGCTACATCAAGAGCTAACCCGATCTGCAAAAAATATTAAATTAGTTACAATATTGCTTTGGGAAGTATCCATGAATTCATGCACTCAGCACCAAAGCTAGGCTTATTTCCAAAATTTAGCATACCCACATGTATCAATATGATTTCAGTTTGAGGTGGGATAAATAAATTTAAGTTCTAATATGCAATGTCCAGCAACAAACTGATGCAAAACTGGTGCCAATTGCAAGAAAATGTTTTTGAGAGACAACAAAAGGAGAGAATGCACTTAAACTAAACGGATGTGACACAACACTACAACAGTATTGCAGTATGCCTATGCCACCTTAGTGCTTTTCTCAGCTCACCCAATATCAAGAATCAGATCACTCAAGGCTCCAAACAACCGAACAAAAAACATCCATATTCAAACAAGTAAGAAGAAACATTGCCTTCAGTTTGGTGGTGGTGGCAGCTCTAACACCCAATTCAAATAAATTTACAAAATAAAACATAGGGCAGATGGACAAATGAAATAATAGGTGAAACATGTGTTAACCATGCAACATACTTTCAAAACATAAAGTTGTTTCAGTAATACACAAGCCAGCAGAAGGCAAAAATGCAATGGTAATATAAGCATTTATGAATATGATGTATGCCTGGGAACACATGGCAGGACCAGTTTAGAAACTGCCATGATAAAGATTGACAAGGTTACAGTATAACATATCATTCATTCAACTCAGATGACAATAAAGCTGTAAATGATTACAGCATTACCTTTGATGAATTGCAACAGATAGAGATGATCTTGTCGTATGCAGCAATAGAGGGTGCTACCTCAAACTTCTCATGCCATTTATGAAATGCCACTAGCATGTCTTCAACCTTAATATAAAGAAGAAACATTACTAAAAGGTGGTCTAGAAACAGAGTTTAGATACAAGGTTTTTTCTTTAACTTGAAATCCTCCTACATTTTCTTCAAACATGGATAGATTCTTCTTTGCATTGAGGAAAATAGGAAACAGGGGAAGCAAATATTTTTGCAAGGAAGTCCTGATGTAATAACCATGAAAATAAAACATTAATAACAGAGTACTCCATCCGTCTCTAAATAAATCAATTCCTAGAGTTGTCTTAAATCAAAGCTTTTTTTATTTTTGACCAAATGTATAGAAAAAATTATAGATGCTGTGACACTAAATGAGCACATTATGAAAATATAGTTTATGGTGTATATAATGATACTAATTTGGTCTCATAAATCTTTGTGTTCTTTTCTATAAATTCGTTCAAAGTTAGAAAAGCTTGACTTAAGGTAACTCTACAAATTGATTTATTCAGGGACAGAGGGAGTATAACAAAAAAATTATTATGAGTATCTCTTCACAGAGATCAAAAATAAGGATAACTTGAGAACCCAGAAAGTGTATGGTCAGTTGACAAGATAGCGATATAAGGTCTGGTAGCCATCAATGGACCATGATGACAAATGTCATCCTTTTAAATAAAAATGGTTTGACTAATCTTTTGAACAATTTCTACTACTCTCAGTATTTACTCGTGATGCAATATACTCCGCAGATAAGATATTTAAATTTGGAAGTTCATGCTTCTTTTTGCGTATAACGAAAATATAATATCAAAACCATTTTTACTTTGTAAAGTTATTGCTAAATTATGATGATACAGCAAATTAGTAGTTCATTCCGATGCAACGAATTGCATTTAAAGATCCTTTTATACTAGAAGCAATGAATATTACCAGTAGTCATCATAAAAGATTCCTCACCATTATGTTCGTAATATTTGTGGTATAGTCCAAAATCAAGGATGAAATATTGTGATCCGCACATCCTGAACAATAAATCCATAAATTAGCAGGTAGAAGATTCTGAAGAAACCAAAACAATCTTTAGGTAAACCACAAAAGGGATGAAAGAAAAGCATCAGTATTTACTGGTAAAGAAATACCAGTTCAGTGAAAATTTTTCTGCTAATAAAATATTGCTGGTGTCCATCTTATTGACATACAAAGAAATATGAACTAAATATGGAGAACTTGCACATAATTTATTACCTTTTGACCTCATCCCCTGAAGAAGTTTCTCCGCATAGTTCTCTAGCTCTAGCCTACCCAATGATTTGAATATATTATATATGTACTTTGAGCCTGAAACTTTAGATAGATCAAGCATATCCAACAAGGCAACCAGATCTTCCTTTCTGCCGCTTTCAGCAAAGGCCAGCATGTAACTCTCTGCAAAACAGACACATTCAATAGGACACTATTATGAGAACCATCTGTCAGTATGCAAGCTTGATCAAATTATATGTGACACAAAACTTCCAAATCACAATGAACGAGAAAGAGTTAAGAAGAATCTGGCAATGATTTCCGGTTGTTACCTGCTAGGTCATAGTGGGCTTTCTCATTGTAGTCTTCAACAGAGTGACAAAGTTCTTGAATTTTTTCTTCGTCTTGAATTCTAATACAAAGCAACATCTCATAATAAGCTATTCTAGAGAAGCACTTCGGATTCAGTTCCTTAAAGAATGCACTGAACATCTCAAATTCCTCAAACATCCCCACATCGATAAGATACAAGAGGAATGGACCATAAATATCTTTCTCAATCGTGAGCCCCTTATCTTTCATGGTCTCAAAAAGGCGGTACGCCCTATAGATATATTCCACAGCAGAGTCAATATCCCTGCAAGCCTTTGCCTTCTCTAGACAAAGCTTAATCATCGAATTGAACTCCTTGACCCCTGTTTCCCGCCCCAGCTTTCCAAAAAACTCTATTGTCGACTCCGTGCCAAGCCTATTAGCACACATCCGCATCAGCTTTGTGTAGCGGCGGCTCTCAACATTCTTGAATATGTAATGTTTCTTCTTTTCTCTCGCCACCTCCCTCCTCCAATGCATCAGCGGGTCCCTCGATGGTTGGGTCTGGAACCACTCAAAGTCCAGTAACTTATTGCTCGTGGCAACCTCCCCGTCATCTTCAGAGTCCTCGGCACATTCTTCCTCGTCAGGTGCTGAGCATCGAACGAATAATATCAATTACAGCCACAGTTATAGGTCAAATTGGTCAGGGTCATATTAAAGTACAATGCTACCATCTAGGACGGACATGAGCGCCTTGGTGAGAGCCTCAGGGGGGTCATCCTCATCTGCGCAGAAGGGAGAAGGGTGAGAATGAAGCTAGAAGCTAGTGTGCATGAAAGAGAGGTCGGGAGAGGACGCAGGTGGTACTTCCCCCACTGCTTATTACCTAGGGTGTGGGCGCGAGCTAGCGGGAAGGAGGACGGCAAGTTGGTCTTCTTCGAGGCCGCGGCCAGCTTGAGCCGCAGGAGGGAGGCCTGCGTGACGGCGGTCTCTGGGCCGGCGGCGGCGCGGCGCCTGTAGGAGGGACTCTTCAGGGTGGATAGCTTCGGTGCAGCGACCCGGGTGCCGTGCTTGGATGCCGAGGGGGCGGCGGGGTTCTCGGGCTTGGGAGCGACGGCGGCGGTGATGGCAGCGGGGTTCACGGGCTTGGGAGCGACGGCGGCGGTGATGGCAGCGGGGTTCTCGGGCTTGGGAGCGACGGCGGCGGTGGTGGCGGCGGGGGTCGCGGGCTTGGGAGCGACGGCTGCGGCGGGGATAGCCTGCTTGGAGGAGACAGCCTGCTTGGCGGTCTCCAGGAGACGCTTCCACATGGGTGGCGGGGCAGGGCGGCGGACGGAGAAACCCGCCGCCGCCGGTGAGTGATGCGGCGGCGGAGTCCGGCGGGACGCGGGCGCGACAGCGCGGGTGCCGGGGTGCGTGAGCGGGTTTAGCGGTTCGGTGTTGTGCTTGCGGCGTTGGACCGGACCGGACTAGAGTACTGGACTGGACCCAAACGGTTACATTACGAGCCCACCTTAACCTAAAATTCGACGGCCTTGGGGAGAATGTTAAGGAAACGTGGCTGATATACGAGTGGTTTTTAATTCACTCTCTCCGCTCTAAAATATATAATATGTTTTGGTTTTTTTATAGATACTAGCAAAATATGCCCGTGCGTTGCTACAGGAGCAAATAGATATTTATAAAAAATGAGCACTTTGTTATATTTATTTATGTTTTATCTTTTGTATTAAATTTGATAATTTTTAAAGTCTTTTAAAACTGACTTTGAAGGAGACCGTCCATATATAGTTTATATACATGCTCTTAGATTTTTTAGGATTTTTATTTCACGCGCAATGGTACCTTATACTCTCTGGTTAAAAGGATCATAATAAACTTTTGAATTATAATTTGTAGATTTGATTTTGATTTTATATAGATTGTATAAGTTTCTGTCAATTTGTGCATTGTTCGTGAAAAGACAAGAAGCTAACA
>Ga0182004_10001663_pt1 | contig 16606 bp, 16 predicted proteins | sample Sormic07211540_1_FD_120479 | JGI IMG/M metagenome (GOLD analysis project Ga0182004, IMG submission 120479) | Endophyte microbial communities from Sorghum bicolor roots, Mead, Nebraska, USA - 072115-40_1 MetaG | ecosystem: Host-associated > Plants > Roots > Unclassified | place: USA: Nebraska...
AGCACACCGAGTCGGTCCCAGCCCCAACCCCAAGCCTCCTGACCTTGGTTAGCTTCCGCTTCTCCATCCATGCGAGGGCGACAATGGCGACCGCCTCCGTCGCCGCCTCCCTCCCCTTCTGCCTCCTCCTGTCTCCGCGGCTGTTCCGCGGGAGAAGGGCGGTGAGGTGGCCGCGGCCGATTAGGGCTTCGGCGTCGAGCAACGCCAGTGACGTCGCAGGCGGGGAGCGGAAGCTGGGGGCTCTGGAGAGCAGGGTGGGAGATCTGAGGGCGCTCGTCGCCTCCGTGCCTCCTGCTGTTGCTTCGGTAAGGACTCCCCGTACCTCTCCCTCTCTGGGTATTTCGTTTTTGTACATTTGGATTGCGGGATTGATTAGTGTCAGCACGATACGGTAATTACTGTGAAGGGGAGATGGTAATCTTTGTGGAGAGGGGGGATATAATATATTAGCCCTGTAGATAAATTGCGACGAGTGCGAGCGAGGTTTTTGAACGAGTGCAAAAGGCAAACATTGTTGTCTTCCCTATGAGTGTCTATGAACAACTAAGTGGCATATTGATATTAATTTGGACGGTTGATCTGTTGAACTGATTAGTACACAGTGGTAGGAAACTCGTGGTTGCATAGATAGTCTGAAGACATGAAATGCAGAATACTATTATCTGTGGTTAGACATCCCTTCTTTCTCTGTCCGTGATCCTCATCCACCAAACCATAAAGGTCATCAACAATTTTCAGCACAACAGGGAATTGGTTTTAGACAATGCAGGCAATTTATTTCTTTTACTGTGTGCCTTCCTTTCTTTTTTTAGCATAAGAACAATGACCTTTTATGCTTTAACATGCTTATCCAGCCCTCCTTGAGTTTTGCCAGTGCCAGGTTGTGTACTTCATGTTCTATCTTTCTCTTTTCATGCAGATCCAGAAGAGCATTAGCCCAAATTTTGTTGCTGGTTTCTGTGTTGGCATTGCATTTTTGGCTGCTGCTGCAAGGCAGGTCATCATTAGAAGTCGAGATCATGATAATAGAGGTTCTGTTGCTGATCTAGTAAGGCGTGGACAGTTAAAATCAGGGCAACGAGGGACGTACGTCACTAATTCCTTCATTTCCTTGAAGTTGCATTTTGTATTCTCATTGATGTTTTTCTGGGTTTATGGATGCTTCATTATCGTTTGGACTATAGCCTCTGCTCTAATGATCATGTTTTAACATAAGACTTGAAACTTGTCTATGTGACTTGGTCATGTTCCATTGTATACTAATTAATTTTCTGTTGAGTGATATTATCATTGTGCTTATGCTTGTGAGGAGTTACTTTCCCTGGCTACTTGTTCCACGCCATTGCAAGCCTCACCATTTTTTTTTTTGGAAACTGGAGGGCGCAAGCCCCTACAGATAAATAATATTGAAAATTAAAAAGTTAAAGAGTTAACTGTTTCCTGGTATGGGCTGATATAAATGGTTAAATATTAACATTCAGAAACTAATTACAGGGTTCGTTTCAATGCAGATATAAATTTTTAAATGAAGCTTTTGTGTGAACTTATAAACCTTTGAATTGTGCAATAATCATGACTGAAGTAATTCCTTTCCTGCAGTGCAAAGCTCCGCACATATGATGATCCTTTCAATAATTCATTAGTCAAGATTGATGAGGGTACATCTACTGCACAAATGTTTGGCAAGGAGTACCGTTTGGCTCCTGTTAGGCTTACGAAGGAGCAACAAGAAATGCATCAGAAGAGGAGATCACGTGCATATCAGTGGAAAAGGCCAACCGTGTTTCTCAGGGAAGGTGATTCCTTACCTCCAGATGTTGATCCAGATACAGTTAGATGGATCCCAGCAAACCATCCTTTTGCTGCTGCTTCAAGTGAAGTAGATGAGGAGACTGCCAAACAGAACGTCTATCAGAAGGATGGTGTCCCATCCCGTGTTAAGGCTGAGCATGAAGCTTTGCAGGCAAGGCTAGAGGCTTCAAACGCTGTGAGTGCTTTGCCGATGGACAGGATCTTCTTGACATTTAAAATGACATTAGATCCTCCCTTCTGTCAAATCAAAATTGATTTATATATTGATAAAGCTCCAAGCCTAGTCTGACAAAAGAACCAACCACATTGTGTACTTTTGTTAATCACCAGCCTTCTAGAATAATGAATCTGAATCCCAACAATGCTTTGCAGGTTACCAAACTCCCTTCGGATCCAAGGAGTATGCAGCATAATGAGAGACCAATGAGATCATCAGGCAAGCCATCTGAAAATCTTCAGAGCTCGAAGTTCGATAACCAAGGTAGACAAGTGTCTATTGAGTCTGGTAAACATAGCTCTGATGGAAGTTCACAATCAAATGGGCCGGAAGGGCAATAAGATTTGTGTACTTCAGCTCTTTGATGATATTTGCTTTGTTGCATAGCGTTATCAGCTTTTAGGCTGTAGCTGTAGCTAGAGAAGTTTTGGAACAGTGTGCTTACCGGTTTACATAGTGAGCAGTTAATATGGAAATCGCTTGACGTGTTGTGAATGGATATTTATTCTGACGAGTACATGGGTACTGGGTAGCTTCACCAGGCCATAACCGACTCCTAAGACTAGGGTAGGCTGGGCCGATTGGCCAACGACAAACACGACTGAGGTGTAATCGGTGTGCTGCGCTGCACTGCCATTTGCACGGATTCGACTAGGGGACAGTTACAGCACAGGAATCACACTTATCTCCATAGTGAACCCATCAGTCGGATGTGATTGTAAATAGCTAAGCAACACTATCGTTGATTGTCAGCAGTTGCATGTTTGTAACCATACCCGGAGCCTGAGACTCGAACTTAGATCGGGGACAAAGACGAACATACATTTCATCCTGTCTACTTGACATCGAACTGAGCACTCGGTGCATAATAAGCAATACAAATACTCATTTACTGGATGTAGTCCACCCCACCTGAAGTATTTCCTCTATAGAGGTATTTAAGATGCAAACTATGCACTCTGTTTTTCATCCGCTGAAGTTGGAAATACAATAGCTTGTAAAGCTATCTCTTTTGTCTGTGGTTCTACAATACCATCATTTTCCTATCGCACCATAACATAGTTCAGAAAGTTTTCCACTGGAGGATTCAAGGGAGTTAAAGTTCATAATAATACATCCTATATGGCTTAGAACGCCTAATAGGCACAAAATTTTCGCTAAAGAAAAAGACATTATCATGAGAAAGGCCCTAGGTGCCCCATCTTTCCAGCAAGCAAACCTGTCTGGGAATCAATGGAATTACATGAATCGCTTTAGATATCCTCAAATGCCTCTTCTTCATCACCGCCAAACATGGCTGCCATTTTCATGGCTAGCTTTGCAGCCATCTCCCTCCTTTGGAAGTCAGGCATGAGCCTTAGGTTGGATCGCACATTACCAATTTCCGACATGATTTTCTCCAGGTCATCCAGACCATAATGCTCATCCTCAAAAAGATGGTTAGCCTCTGGAAGATCACTTTGATTATCCTCAGTACTATATGCTGTGGTCGTGTCCACATGATCGCTATTGTCAGTTTTGTTGCTCCGAGTTACAGTATTCTCTTCAGCAGTTTCTGTAGGCATGTTACTCGGGAGAGAGTTGGATGCTGAAGAGTCAGTACCGGCCTTCACAACTTGATGTGTGTGATCCTGCGTACCATCAACCTCACTTGATCTCTCAAAGCTTCTGGATGTACTTGTCTCGCCAACAAATTCCCACTGGTCATCAGATCCATGAGACAGGACCTCATACTCAAAATCATAGTTGGATTCATCATCCGTAGATTCTGCCAGAATGAAAATAAATAATCAGGGACATGTAATGCATTATTTTAAATTCAATAATTTAAAGTAGTTTACTGGTGCAAAGATTTCACTACATATATTCTATGTAAAAGAGGGGCAGCAAATTCTAATAGCTGAAATTACTTAATAGAGAAACTTTCTAAGCTAGCCATGCCGTACCATAATTTTTCGATAGTGCAGAATAAGCAAGACACAGATCAACAATCATCAGTGCAAATTTACTCATTTATGGCATTCAACTACCTTCTTTTTCAACCAAGGATGGGGCAGTTATTCTGTTTCCAGATTTCAGAATCATTCCAGGCCACATATGTGCAGAAAGAGCTCCAAGAAGTCGCTCTAAGCCTTGGCTATCACCATCCACTGATAGACCTGTTAGTTTGAATAAACATCGATTAAGATAGAAACAACCACGGCTTCTCAATTGGAGTCCATAAAAGATATAAGTTTTCATTGGGTATAAAATAATTAATTGATGCTCAATTTAGAGGTCATGGTAATAGATTAATTACTGGAAATAAGAAAAGCTTAATGCCAAAGTGTACAAACTTGAGGAGAAAAAACTTAACAGCTACAGGTTTATAACCGAGGAGACAACTTACACTTATCAAAGTCGGCATTGGAAGCACAGGCCTCAATATATTCTATGTTCTGCTCAATGCACCATTGTGCAGTAGAGTTTCTGATCTCTATGCATGGCTCTTCCTCAGATAACAAGCTACAACCCTCACTTTCATTTATCCCAAAATCGAAATAATCAGGGTGTAGATCAGAACTAGACTCCCCAAGCTTTTGCATACACCTCCTATATTCTATATGTGCACTATGACCAGGTACAAGATCTGCTTTATTTCCAATGCATAACAAGACCTCAAACCTCTGGATATCAACATTGGCAGCCCAGCTTTGCAGAGTAAGCAAGGTGGATTCCTGCATAATTACTTGAGGCTGTTACCCTACTGTAGCACTGAGGATAAAAATTGAACTCTGAAAATTATAAGGTTCAGAATCTTTAAACGCTAAGACAGAAAACACAATAAAGGTTCAATGAGAACACAGGTTCAGTACGGACATCATTCATATCAAAGACCATAACGAGGGCAGCCAGCCGGTCTAGATGAGGTAGGGAACCAAGAGAAAATTCTTCACCAAGATTCGCTGTCCAGATGGAAAGATCAGCTGAATAATACTTTGTTTGAATTGTCCACCTGTATGGCAATCAGTAGCAAAATAAATTATATCATGTACTATTAGAAGATTTAACTCAAAACAATGCTTTCCACTACTTCTATATAAGTAGCATCTGACATTTCTCACAGACAAAAAGTAATTTAACAGGATGCTGTTACATACCCCTGACACAGCACACCGGAGGATAAGTCATGTACGTCAGGTATTTCTGCTGCAAGCAACCCTGAAGTTCATGGTGAAACGAACGTGGTCAGGAAATAATACGCACAACCACCAATAAATAATATAAATAGTAAATTTTGCAATATCAGATAATATCTTATTTTAGCAAAGTGTAAACTTAAATATCTGCTCCACCGTCCAATGAATTCATCAATTATCAAGGTAATGGTTGAAACTAGAAGCGTTAATTTGTCAGCTAAAACTGTCATCTTGTATCTTCTCTACTCTATCTACTCCAAATCAATTTTTTTACTGTGTCCATTCAGAAATCAAATCACAGGCAGGTGAAGCACGGGATCTTCTCAATTTCTCATCCTGCTTACGACGCGAAAACATCGGATTCAGATCCTAGATAGTTCCGCTACTCTATCGGCTCGATGTTTCGCATTCAAATCGGGAGAAGAAAACCCAAACGACATAAGGAAAGGAGGACAGCGAGATCTCACGGGAGAGGATGGTTCGCTTGCCGACACCCGGGGCGCCGACGAGGAGGACACCGGGCCGCGCCTCCAGGGATCCCTCCATGGCTTGGCGCCAAACCACTGTACCCTAACACCGGATCAGAAGTTCCCCGACCTTGGTTTCCTCGCCGCCGAATGAGAAGTTCGGAGACTCCACGCGCGAGTAACGGGAGACGAGGAAGACAGTACGAGACGTTACCGTCAACTTTACGCTTTCATTTCGGGATGGCGTATTTCATTTTCCGCTAGTGCTTGTGTTTCTCCCGCAACCAAACTTCATGGGCCGAATTGGACCATGTGACTTTTGCTTCGTCTGGGAGCACGCATAGCATACCGCGAATTCCATACCGCAAGGCCACAATCGTTTGAATGGTGGCGTCCCCATGGCCGCCACCGCCGCCTTCTCCTCCTCCGGCGGTTGCCTCCCACATGGCGGTCACGCAGGCGTTTGCCGACGCGCTGCGTTCGTGCGGTGCGCGCGGCGCACTCGCCGGTGCCCGCGCGCTGCACGGCCGCCTCGTCGCCGTGGGCCTCGCGTCCGCCGTCTTCCTACAGAACACGCTCCTCCACGCCTACCTCTCCTGCGGAGCCCTCCCCGACGCCCGCCGCCTGCTTCTGACGGACATCGCCCACCCCAACGTCATCACCCACAACGTCATGCTGAATGGGTATGTCAAGCTCGGCCGGCTGAGCGATGCCGTGGAGCTGTTCGGTAGAATGCCCGCGAGAGACGTGGCCTCGTGGAACACGCTCATGTCCGGGTACTTTCAGAGCCAACAGTACTTGGCTTCTTTGGAAAGCTTTGTGTCCATGCACCGAAGTGGTGATTCGTCGCCAAATGCATTCACATTCGCTTATGCCATGAAGTCTTGTGGTGCCCTTGGAGAGCGCAGTTTGGCGCTGCAGCTGCTTGGGATGGTTCAGAAGTTCGGTTCCCAGGATGATAGTGATGTAGCAGCTGCCCTTGTCGACATGTTCGTGAGATGTGGAACTGTGGATTTAGCTTCAAGGTTGTTTGTTCGCATTAAAGAACCCACTATATTCTGTCGGAACAGTATGCTAGTGGGATATGTCAAGACATATGGTGTCGACCATGCTCTTGAGCTTTTTGATAGCATGCCTGAACGTGATGTTGTTTCATGGAACATGATGGTATCAGCATTGTCTCAAAGTGGCCGAGTCAGAGAAGCCCTTGATATGGTTGTGGACATGCAAAGCAAAGGGGTGCGCCTTGATTCAACAACATACACTAGTTCTCTTACTGCATGTGCCAGATTATCTTCTTTAAGATGGGGTAAGCAACTTCATGCTCAGGTGATTCGGAACCTACCCTGCATTGATCCATATGTCGCTAGTGCTCTTGTTGAACTGTACGCAAAATGTGGCTGTTTCAAGGAAGCTAAGGGGGTGTTCAACTCTTTACATGATCGTAACAATGTGGCTTGGACAGTTCTCATCGCGGGATTCTTGCAGCATGGGTGTTTCACTGAATCTGTTGAATTGTTCAACCAGATGAGAGCTGAGTTGATGACACTTGATCAGTTCGCATTGGCAACTCTTATAAGTGGCTGCTGCAGCAGGATGGATTTGTGCCTTGGGAGGCAACTACATTCACTCTGTCTGAAAAGTGGGCAGATTCAAGCTGTCGTCGTCTCCAATTCTCTCATCTCCATGTATGCCAAGTGTGACAATCTTCAGAGTGCTGAATCTATATTCAGATTTATGAATGAAAAGGACATTGTATCATGGACAAGCATGATTACTGCACATTCTCAAGTAGGGAACATCGCAAAAGCTCGAGAGTTCTTTGATGGCATGTCGACAAAGAATGTCATTACATGGAATGCTATGTTGGGAGCATATATACAGCATGGAGCTGAGGAAGATGGCCTCAGGATGTATAATGTTATGCTAAGTGAGAAAGATGTTAGACCTGACTGGGTTACCTATGTCACACTGTTCAAAGGCTGTGCAGATTTAGGTGCAAACAAACTTGGAGATCAAATTATTGGTCGCACTGTAAAGGTTGGTCTCATTTTAGACACCTCTGTTGCGAATGCAGTTATAACAATGTATTCCAAGTGCGGAAGGATTTTAGAAGCTCGAAAAGTATTTGACTTCCTGAACGTGAAGGATATTGTATCTTGGAATGCCATGATCACTGGTTATTCACAGCACGGCATGGGAAAGCAAGCCATCGAGATCTTTGATGACATACTGAAAAGAGGTGCAAAGCCAGACTACATAAGCTATGTTGCAGTTCTGTCAGGCTGCAGCCACTCCGGGCTCGTGCAGGAGGGGAAATCTTATTTTGATATGATGAAGAGGGTCCATAACATATCTCCAGGTTTGGAGCATTTCTCATGCATGGTAGACCTTCTTGGCCGTGCCGGGCACCTGACGGAAGCCAAGGATCTCATTGACGAGATGCCCATGAAACCAACCGCTGAGGTTTGGGGAGCTCTTCTTAGTGCCTGCAAGATACATGGCAACAATGAGCTCGCTGAACTTGCAGCAAAACATGTGTTTGAGCTGGACTCGCCCGATTCTGGGAGCTACATGCTTATGGCAAAGATCTATGCCGATGCTGGGAAATCTGATGATTCTGCACAGATAAGGAAGCTGATGAGAGACAAGGGGATAAAAAAGAACCCGGGATATAGCTGGATGGAGGTTAACAACAAGGTCCACGTCTTTAAAGCGGATGACGTGAGCCATCCCCAGGTGATCGCGATACGGAAGAAGCTGGATGAGCTCATGGAGAAGATCGCGCGCCTCGGGTACGTGAGGACTGACTCCCCGCGCTCGGAGATTCACCACAGTGAGAAGCTAGCTGTAGCCTTCGGGCTCATGAGCTTGCCCGCCTGGATGCCGATCCACATCATGAAGAATCTGCGCATTTGCGGCGACTGCCACACTGTGATCAAGCTGATATCCTCAGTGACTGGTCGGGAGTTCGTGATTCGAGATGCCGTGCGATTCCACCACTTCAATGGTGGTTCCTGCTCTTGCGGGGATTACTGGTGAGTGGTGACCACTGACCATGGTCCATGGATTCTTGCGTAGTTCTTTTTGTTGACATTGGTTGAGGATAGCATCATAGAAAATCTTGATGTTATCTTTTTCGTCATTCCTTATCCATAATAATCTTATAGATTCGCCCCAGCCTAAACAAAGGCGGCCAGACCGCCAGATCATACTTACATCATGCAAGTATCGGGAAAACAGTGCATTAAGTACAGGTTCATACAAACGGAGCAACGCGTTGCATTGAGATACAGCGTGCATCCAAGAATGGATGTCATCCGGAGACACACATGGCAAGCTAGTTCACTGAACATAAGTGTTTCTGAGAGTCAAGGGGCAGCAGCATCATTTTACGGCTTCATGCGTGACATGGACATCTTGTTATGCATTTCATGGAATCAATCACAAGAGTTCAATCAGAATCCCCAGAAAAACACATCCACACAGACACTTGACAACATCTTGAAAAATCGCAGACGGTTTCGTAGGGCAGCAAGACAGAGGAAGTAGCTAAGCCACAAGCTGTACATCGTGTTAAGTCTCAGAAAGCACCAGGTGCGTCCCTCATGCTGATATTCAGGCTGTTTCTCATTGTTCTTCGACCCACTCCCATGTTGCCCTTGGTCATCATGGCAACAAACTCTCCATAGTCAATGCGGCCATCCTGGCAAGCCAAAAAAAAAAAAGAAAAGAAAAAAAGAGCAAGGTTTAGACTACACGTGTCAATGGCATTAACTTTGTTCCATTACTAACAGAACCATAACCATTGATTAATGAAAATTTTGCAGGTGAGGAAGACTGCCCCATGGTACTGAGCTCTCAGCAAACTGATAGAGAGAAAGCCACGAACTCCAGTTTCACCCCTATAGGGCTGCATCTATGGGGGCCAATGACCACTGTCACTACCCCTGTAGGGCCGCATTGTTACCAGTTTACCACTGGTTGGTGCTTTGCCACTATTTCTTGGGCTCACCAGAGAGGGGCGTTTTTTTGGGTGCCACCAGTGTTTGATGTCTGGACGGCTGCTCCCACACTTAAGGTGCTAACCTTACACTTGAAAGCATTGGCCACATTGGTTGATTGAGCATCAAATGAACTATGTTGATCAATAAAATGTGTCCGTCCTTATTAGCAAGTTGTCTGGGTTTTCATTGCATCACACTACTTGCATTGGTTGTACATTTCATATAGGTTTAATGAAGGTGAGTAAGAAATAAACAAGATATGCTATTCTATAACTTTTATGCATGTGGTCTAATTAAAGTAAGACTTACATTGTCCTGGTCTGCTTCGTTGATGACATCATCAAGAAAAGCATCTGGCATGTTATGCTCTTTGCAAGCTTCCTGTAGTTCATCCACTGTGATATAGCCACTACCATCTTTGTCGAAATATGAAAAGGCTGCTACGAGATGTTCCTCACGTTCCAGCTTATTGAGATGCAAAGTTGCAGCAATGAATTCTATGTAGTCAATTGTTCCACTGTTGTCAATATCAGCCTAAATGAAACAATGAAACAAAAGAAACACGTAAGTTTTTCGGTACAATGTGTTATAACATCTCTTTTACAAAGCCTCTGGCATAAGAAATGAGCCAATTGTGATGCTCAATTTATCATCCTCTAAATTAAATATGCATAGTTGCTAGACCACTCAAGTAAAAAACACGCATACACGTCATGTAGCACATAAGCACAGATTTATAAGACAAAATGGTGTCTGCTTTAAGATGAGGAAATATTAGTTATGCTGTCTGCTGCACTCATCCTAATCATAAATATGTAATGAGAAATAGTCATACATAGTTGATTGACTTTGTAGCCTAGATTCTTAATGAAGCCACATATTTATGATTCTTAATGTATAGCTTCAGGACCCAGGTTGTTGAAGCTAAAAATACAAACAAGCATACCAAAAGGTTTCAGCTAACTTACTGCGTCCATAAGATCACGAATCTCAGTGTCCTTCAGTGTGGAGCCATATTTTCTCAATCCTTCTTTTAGCTCATCATAAGTAATTGCGCCACTGTTATCAGTGTCCATGGTCTGGAACATTTCCTTCAACCCCGCAATTTCCTCTTCTGATAGGCTCTCAGCTATTACCTATTAGAATGAACACATATAGTCAATTAGTTCAGCGTTGCACAAGCAAGCAATCTACAATGTAACACAACTCTCTTGATCGATACTCGGTAATATGGGACAATAACTAAGAAATATTGGGGTGCTATCTTCTGAATCTGCGGATCAAAGTTCATACAAATCATGCCTAAAAGAACTGCACTTACTCGTAAAGCCATTTTCTTCAACTTATTCATTGCAGAGAATTGCTTAATGCGAGATAAGACAGCTGGATCCAGTGGACGGTCAGGAGCTACTCCATGATCACGAATCCATGGATGGCCTGTGCACAAGTTCAAGTGTCATCTTTTTATCCAACAATTGCAAATACATCAGGTGAATGGATACATTGCAGTGTTAGAGAAATAACAAATCAATAGTATAAAGTGGTGAAAGAAACTAACATAGAACTTCGTGTGCTGTTAAGCGCTCGGCAGCACGAGGATTCAGCATTCGTCTTATAAGATCTTTTGCACTATCAGATATGACAGGCCACGGATCAGAATCAAAATCAATGACACCTTTCAATACAGCATCAAATATTCCTTGTTGTGTTTCTGCATTGTATTCATTGAAAATATTAGCCTGCCGTCAAAATGGATAAAGTTAAAGATCCTAAAGAACTTAAGGCAAACATACCAAAATACTACATACCTGCCCAAAATGGAGGCACACCACTTAGTAGAATGTAAAGAATGACACCGGCTGTCCATACATCAGCTGCTGGTCCATAACTTTTCAACAAAACTTCTGGAGCCACATAATATGGGCTACCAACAACATCGGTGAAAACTTGACCTGAAAGAACAGAACAAGAAAAGGGAAAAGCGTCAAGGATGCCGATAGCATGCCTAATTGGTTACAGGTTGGAGCGAAAAAGGTTCTGTGTATATTTTCACTATTAGAATAACAGGCAGCTTCCACCAGATCCAATCATCCAACTGCCACTCAGACTCAACTAAGAAATGCTCCCTGCTGAACTTGCATTTCGGGCCTAGCAGGTTAGGGCACTAAACTTATTAATTAGTGTTTGCCACTAGTAATCTTGAATGGCAAGTAGCTAGCTGCATTTATTTCCTGTCAAACTAAGCTACTGCAACGTTAGCTTTCATCACATAACAATCAATACCGACTATTATTACTAGTAGTACTTTTCAACCCTTTCCGTTGCAAAAATTTCAGTTGCATGATGACTACAAAAGACCTGCTGTTACAGAATTTCACCTGCAATCGTCCATTTCATTTCCTACAACTACAATCATGAATAAAACAGAGCTAACGCAAGCACAACGTAGAGCTACCGATTAGTAAAACACATCCAGTGCACAAGTTTCAGCCGTTGACTAAAACAGTACTGTGTCACAATGGAATGGGGAGAAGTTTGCACAAATTGCAGCAGCAGCAGCAGCTTACCAGGCTTGAAGAAGACAGAGAGTCCGAAATCGATGGCCTTGAGCGAGAGGTCGTCGTCCTTGTTGGCGAGCAGGAAGTTCTCGGGCTTGAGGTCCCGGTGCATGACCCCGAGCGAGTGGCAGGCCTCGACGACCCCGACGATGATCCTGGTGAGCTCGGCGGCCTTGCGCTCGCTGTAGTGCCCGCGCTGTATGATCCGGTCGAAGAGCTCGCCTCCGGCGCAGAGCTCCATGACGATGTGGACGTAGACCTGGTCCTCGTACGCGCCCTTGATAGCGACGACGTTCTTGTGGCCCGAGAGGTGGTGCATGATCTGGATCTCGCGGCGCACGTCGTCGATGTCCTCCTTGGTGATGAGCTTGCGCTTGGAGATGGACTTGCAGGCGTAGTCGACCCCCGTGGCGAGCTCGGTGCAGAGGTAGGTGGTGCCGAACTGCCCCTGCCCGAGCTTCCTGCCGAGCGCGTAGAGGTCGCGGAGGTTGGGGGTGGGGTGGCCGAGCACGGACCCGAGGTCGGGCGTCGCGCCCGCCCCGCCGCGCCTCATGGCTGCGGCGGCGGCGGACGCCGGCGGCGCCTGCGCGTGGGCGTCCGTGGTGGCGGGCGGCGTGGTGGGCTGCTTCCTGGGCGAGTCGTCGACGGTGCTGGTGGCGCTGTACTCGGAGTCGTGGCGCTGCGACGCGGCGTGCTTGAAGCTGTGCAGGTACTTGGATCTAAGGGAGCCGCCGCATGCGTTGCCCATCAAACGACGGGGTGAAGCCGCCGGCCCTGGCGCATGAAGCTAGCTCCGGACGGTCGGTCACGGCCGCGGCTCGGAAACGCCAGCGCAAACGCCAACGCCGCAAACGGAATCTCTGATCTGGGTTGGGTCGGGGGCGGGCGGGAGGAGAGAAACTGGGCGGGTGCTCGTGACTGGGCGAGCAGGGATTTAACGGGGACGACCACTAGGAGGGCAGCTCCAGCAACTGCTGCTGCTTCATGGCGGCTTCTCCTCCCTTGTCCTTTTCCCTCTCTGCAGCTCGGCTCGTGTCACGTTCACGGGGAAAGCGAACGCACGCAGCAGCTGGTGCCGTCCGTGTATGGATTGGTCCCGGTTTGGATTGGCCTCACCTCAGCCAGGTCAGTGAGTGCGTGCTAGTGGCGACGGCGACACCGGCAACGCGAGCGAAGCGTGCGGCCGTTTCGGTCTGATGGTCGTCCGGTCCGGTGCGCGCTTAAATTAATCGCGGCGTGGCAATTGGATTTTTGCGGGTGGGGGGCGGTGGGGGAAGGTGAGGTGAGGGTGAGACGAAGGTCGGCAGCGGCTTTCCTCTCCGTCCCCCGCCCGCGGTGCCTTGGTTTCGGCGACGGCGAAGGAGCGGGCAGGTACACTGAACTCAGGGTCGGGTCAGTTGCGTTGCGTGCGACCGTGCGTGGTGGCGGGGCTCCTCCGGGTTGAGGACTTGATGCCGGCGGACGGACCCGCGCCGCGCGTGGGGTGAGAGTGAGCCGCGGAAAGCGCCCAACCGCCGGCGTCGTGTCTCCTCCGTGCACGGGCGAGGCGTTGAGGGGAACGTGCGTGCCCGGCGGCAGGTTTAGTGAGCCCGTGGGCCCCGTGGCTGCGCCATCGCTGGCAACTGGGTTCTGTTGTCTAGGATAAGCGTGTCCGGTGTCCCTAGCTGTCGTGATGCAGGTTCCTCCTTCTCTTCCTTTTTGTTGCCATTGTTGGGAACGATTTCTTATTCGGAATCGAAGATGAGCGTAGCTAGATACTGTGACAGAGGATAAACCGATAAAGTGACTGGGAAAGCAACCGCTGATCAATGATCATAATACGGTCTTGTTTAGTTCGTCACAAAAACCAAAAACTTTTCAAAAAATTTCGTCACATCGAATCTTGTGGCACATGTATAGAGCATTAAATATATATGAAAACGAAAACTAATTACATAGTTTGTCTATAAATCGCGAGACGAATCTTTTAAACAAGTTACTTTATGATTAAAAAATATTTATCAAGTAAAAACAAAAATGTTATAATGTCAAAATCTAAAAAAAATTGATCTAAACAAGTCCTATATACACTAGCACAGTAAACTAGAAAGAGAAAGGATTTACTAGTACACGATATGACACGATGAAGAGATGTTTCGTGTGCACGAATTTGAACGTCTGACTTTGACCTCGTCGGGTGGGAGGAAGCTTCTGCAGGAGTTTAGGGCCTTGTTTAGTTCCCAGAAAATTTTGCAAAAATTTTCACATTCCTCGTCATATCGAATCTTTAGACGTATGCATGGAGTATTAAATATAGATAAAAATAAAAACTAATTGCACAGTTTGGTCGAAATTGACGAAACGAATCTTTTGAGCCTAGTTAGTCCATGATTGGACAATATTTGTCAAATACAAACGAAAGTGCTACATTGTCGATTTTGCAAAAATTTTCGGAACTAAACAAGGCCTAGGATTCAAAGTTGACAAGTCATCCGATTCATCTGTTGCATCATCGCATCTATGGATGCAAACATTTGCTACTGTATTCCAAAGAAAATCTGTACATGGCTGAGGCTAAAAGCATTCGGCAGGTTTACTGTTCCATCATCGCATCTAAGGATTTACGGTATTCGCAAACATTCTAGAAAATCATGGCTGAAATTATTATTCGCTTGTCTAAAAAATCATGGTTGAAAGTACTATTTATTGATTTGTTGGGAGAAAAAAAACATTGTTGAATGTCTCATATATCTCACAGATAACCTCAAGCAGGTGTATGATGTGCTGACTTGACTTATGCGTTGATAGGCTGCCTGCGTTTTTCCCATGGCACAGGTAGGAATGCGGCTACCCGACACAAACGCTGATGTGCTGACTTGACTTATACGTTGACTAGCTGCATGTGTTTTTCCCATGGCACATGGCATAAAAATACATCCAAAGATATAAGTGAATATTTGACACTCCAGCCTTGTTTAGATACACCAAAAAAACTCAAAACTTTACAAAATTCTCTGTTACATCGAATCTTGTGGTACATGCACGAAGTATTAAATATAGACAAAAAAGAATAACTAATTACACAGTTTTCCTATAAATCACGAGACGAATCTTTTAAGCCTAGTTACTCCATAATTAGACAACGTTGTCAAATAAAAACAAAAATGCTACAGTGTCAAAATCTAAAAACTTTTTGTATCTAAACAAGGCCTCAGGCAAGAACTACCTTAGGTACTTTTGTGGCATAAGAAATTACATCCAAAGATGCAAGTGAATATATGTCACTCATGGAAGAAGAAGAAAAGAAAATCAATGTATTAAGATCTTGTTTAGATGTTGTCAGATTCACCTCAATCCACATGTATTGGTGTGGATTGAGATAGAATTTAGCTCACGTTCTATTCCAATACATATGAGTCGTTGTCAATCTGACTATATGCAAACAAAGTCTAAAGGTCGTAAACAAGTGGATCCGCAGGCTTTCAATAGTCCTCATGCTTATGTCTCTTTCCACACATCTTTTTGTTCAACCTCAGATTTGCATGTACAAAAATGGTTCATTTCAAACCTCATATTCACATTCTTAGATGGATTTTTATGCACATTCACAGGTGTTATCTTGTATTGTTAAGTTCTTGATTTCGTACTCAGAAGGCAAAAGTCATAGGAGGCCCTCCTTATGGTATGTCCAACAAGACGTAGAAATCGGTAGGTAACATGATGGTGACAAAAAGAAGGAAATAAAGAATGGAGCATTTGTGATTCTATTACGGCATAGAATAGAAACATAGTAAGTGGAGAGGGTGGCTCCCATGAGTCGCACTAGGTGGGAGAGACATCTCATCTCCACTTGACATCTCTTTGCCTTCTCATCTTCACTTGATGTCTCTTTGCCATTTTTTAATATGTTTCTCTTCTTTGCATCAGCTAGTTTTGCCTAGTTAAGAGTAGGTTATTGGAGACTCCCTTAGGGGTGAAGATGGTTGGCCCCTTAGCAACATTTAGTATTATTGTATTTATTGTTCGATTGGTTGATAAGCTATGACATAAAGGATTGTTGGCTATGCCTTGTTCGTTTGGTTGATAAGCTATGGCAGAAAGTATTGTTGGATGATTTGTTGTGAGAGAAAAATACTATTGAATGGCTGACAGATTCGGCTGATAAGCTCAAACGAATTATATTTTTGTAGTATATTTATTTGATGTCATAAATCTATATGTGAATACTAGACAGTAGGACAAAGAAACACTAGACCATGGCCGACGTTGTATGCATTTTATTATTTTTCATCCATACTGCCCATATAGGTATGTTAGAGAAAGTATAACACAAAGGTTGTAAGTGGGCTTTAGGGTGGAATGGAGAGAGAGAGAGAGAGAGAGAGAG
>Ga0182004_10001664_pt1 | contig 16605 bp, 16 predicted proteins | sample Sormic07211540_1_FD_120479 | JGI IMG/M metagenome (GOLD analysis project Ga0182004, IMG submission 120479) | Endophyte microbial communities from Sorghum bicolor roots, Mead, Nebraska, USA - 072115-40_1 MetaG | ecosystem: Host-associated > Plants > Roots > Unclassified | place: USA: Nebraska...
GGAGATATGGCGGGAAAGAAACAATAGAGTTTTCAGGAAAATCTCAAGGTCTGTGCAGCAAATCTTCAGCAGCATACAGGATGAGGCAAGGACTTGGGCTCATGCCGGAAACAAAGGCATGCAGCTATTGTTGGCTGCAGGGACTGCGCATAGTGCAGGTGCTACCACTTAGTATGTAGTCCGTTTGTATTTGTACCAGGGGTGGCGAGGGGTTTTTCTTTCCTGAACCCCAAGCAAAAAGGGGGGTTGGGGCGGGCGCAGCTTGTGCCACTATAAGCCCCATATTGTAATCATGTCTGTAATTCAACTTCGCTTTTATCAATGAAAGCCGGTAACGGATCTTTCGAAAAAAAAAGAAACAGATTTAGATTTAGAAGATGAGTCAGTGCCCCTATCAAATGAGGTGCTTGTTCTATCTTGTATTATTTTGGAGGGGTAGGGGAAGGTAATCATGCAATACTTTACTATTTTGATAGCAATGAAATTTGTACATGCTTGCTGCTTAAATTATATCTCCAATTTTAGTGTCTGGGTCAAAGAAGTCATACAGGAGGCTCTGCCAGCAGGACAGAACGCAGGACTGCCATGAGTCCTAAGCGAAGGCCCTCCAAGCGAGTGAGGTCAATAGCACCAGAAGAGGCTGCTCCCCGAAGATGTACTCAGAGCTCTACCACTGACAAAAGGGTTATTGGGACGACATCCGGAGAGGAAGACTCCTCACAACCAGATGCTGAAACTACCGTCCCCCTCTACCCGCAGAACAATAAAACTTGTCAAGGTTAGTATTATTTTACAAATGTCTCTCAAACAATTTGCACTAGCTATTTGATGTTCATGTAACTTTTCTAACAATCCGATTGTATAAAAATTGTGTAGTACCATTGCCGCCAAGAGCGAGGAAGCCGAGGTTTGAAACTTGTGGAAAGATGCTTGAGAAAATGAGCAAATCACTATGAGGAAGCAGGATGAAAATCCTTGTTGCCGATGGGAACAGAAGGCCACATGATCCAGTGCAAGCTGCCAAGTTTGCCTTAGAGGCAGGTATAATAGTCAGGAAGGAAGTACCAATTTTGCCGCATTGGAAAAATTACAAGTGGAAAAATCCCGGCGTCGTCTATTACGACACATTTGTGACCCAGGCTTTGTTTAGTTCCGAAAACTTTTTGGTTTTCGGAATTGTAGCATTTTCATTTTTATTTAACAAACATTGTCTAATCATGAAGTAACTAGGCTTAAAAGATTCATCTCATGATTTACAGGTAAACTGTGCAATTAGTTTTTATTTTCGTTTATATTTAGTGCTCTATGCATGTGCCGCAAGATTCGATGTGACGGGAAATCTTGAAAAGTTTTTGGTTTTTGGGTGAACTAAACAAGGCCCCAGCTAAATGTATGTATGGATATCCCCTCTTGACATTCAAAACTGCTTTGTGCAACTTCAACGGATTTACTTTTCATTCACACTACTGTGTATAGAGAAGGCTAAGCGTTAGTGCTGGCTCACCAACAAAAAAACTTGCCAGGATGTAATGAAGATTATGGCACGACAGCAATGCCATAAGTTGAAGAAAAAAATCGAGGGCCAACCTGCTAATCAGATCCCTACGACCTCTCTTGTCTCATGCATGGACGATGAAGAGTGGCGTGCACTTGTCAATATTTGGTCTAGCAATAAGAACAAGGTGTGTGGAAGACTATATAGTACTGTAATAGTTGTATGCATGACTTGGATGAGTCTACACTTTACGTACGGGATGTGCGGTTTGACCGATAGCTTAATCTTCAGGGAATTTTTTTTTGAAGAAAATCTTCAGGGAAGTTGATCAAGTGATTTCGGTTTTTGCAGCTCTTGCCAACCTTTCGAAAAGAAAAATTACGCAATAGCTCATGAACTAGGACATCACCTCCGTACATATTACACCATCCACTCTAGGTGGTCCTTGCACAAGACTGCAAGAAGCAGTGTCACACAGGCGGAAGCAAGTATCCTCGGGCAGGCACGAGTGTACAGGTTGCGTCATTCAACGCAAAAAATAGCACACTGCAGTCTTCGGTTCCAGAGATCAGAAAACCGAGCAAAAGCAGCCAAAGAAGCACATCATGAAACAATTCGGCTACATTTATGCTTCCCTTCTACGAGCACCGTCCTGTTGGCGTTAGGGCACTCACAATGCAGACTCTATCATAGAGTCTAAAATTATTTATTACCTCGAACAATGTGGACTTAGAGTCTAAATAAGACTTGGAGTCTTATGTTTTCTACCTCTTTCTTCAATAAATATGTTGCCACATCAGCAAAATACCATAAATAATATGTAATTAATTGTCTTGGACTCTGTGATAGAGTCTTGCATTGTGAGTGCCCTTATATCTCTTCACGATTGCATATTTATGGTTCACCAGTTCAGAGTGTGTGTCCATCCAGCAATTGCCGTTTGCCTCCTTTGCCTTCTTGCAGGGACGACTGCTCCTGCTAGTGCAAAATCTCTGGACCAATCCAAGGGATCGGACCCCAAAAGGTTTCTAATGAGAGGGGGGAGCCGCTTTTCTCAAGAACACGAAATGATGTTCAGAAATGGAGTTCTGCTCACATATATAATTGGTCATGATGAAATCATTCTTACTCGCTTCTAGCTAATATGGGAGCTGGCAGCTGGGTAGCTAGGTGGTAGCACCGGCAACTTTCGGGTGGCTTTGGACTTAATTTTCATAACTTTTTTTTTAGTTTACAGTCTATGAGGAAGTCATACGATGACTGATCCATAGTCAGAAAAAACGATAACACGAATTATTATAAACGAGTTAAGCTAGATTGAAGAGGAAATGTAAGCCAAACTTATTATTGTCGAAAAAGCGCAAATTAAATATTTTCTTCATCTCATATTCTATTCATTGTACATGCATAAAAACACAACTAAGAATTGTACGTTTCAAATTTATTTTTTTAGAACACGCCGAAGCGTGTATTTCATTAAGCAGAAAGGAGTTTGAAGCTTACAACCCTACAACACCAAGTTGCCCCCTAGCTCTACTGGATTACAACCGACGATTACATAGATCAAACAACTTGCAACAGAGAGAGAGGAAGCAGACCAAGCAGTCAAACAACACTAGCTCGCAGCCTGGAAAGGATGTTTTGCAGATGCTTGTTCCCTGCTAAAGCCCAAAGCGAAGCTTCCTGCTGCATGGCGCTCACCAGCTGAGGTGCCGGGGTAGCCACAAACCTGAAGGTTCTGGCATTACGTTCCTTCCAGAGCATCCAACCAATCAAGAACACAAGGGAATCAAAGCCACGCCGAAAAGGTTTTGGGACCAACTTCCTGACACGCAGCCACCAGTGTAGCGCGGGCTCACCATGATCGCCGAGAGGCAGCTGCAGACGCATGTTATGGAGCCACAAATGCCAGACCTCCCTGCTGTAGCAACAGGCAATGAGAATGTGGTCCATCGTCTCCGGCTGCTGATCACACATGATGCACAGATTGGAAGCCTGCAGCCCATGCCTGAATCGACGATCGCCAGTCCAGCAACTCCCATGGAGAGTTAACCAAAAGAAGGTACACACTCTTGGCGGAGCAGCAGTGCGCCAAATCTGCTTTGCACCCAGCATCCGTGAGGATCCCAGGAACATTGCACCATAAGCTGAGGCTGCCGAGTAGGCGTGATCTGCTGTGAGGCTCCAAGTGAAAGTGTCAGGCTGCTGGAACAACTGGAAATCCTCCAACAGGTCACAAATCAGGCTGATTTCGGTCAGGATCTGCAGGGTTGGCGCCAAACACTGCCAGGCAGCGCTTCCGCCACAGTGGACAATTTCTTCCTGGGTCGAATTGCAGCGTATACGTTGGGTGCCAGCATAGCAATGCTGTATCCCTTGATCCACTTATCTGTCTAGAAGTAAGTCGATTGCCCATTGCCCACAGAGAACACCGTTGCTGCCTGGAACAAAGCCAGGGCCGATTTCTCCCTTGTTGCTGTCCGTCTGCCCTCTATGCGATCACGCCAGACCCATCTCACCCTTAGTGCGATGCCAACCCTTCTCAGGTCCGAGATCTCTAGGCCACCTAGCTCTTTGGGTCTGCACACCTTGACCCAAGCCACTTTGCATTTCCCTATGAAGACATTATAATGCTCTTGATATTTTTGGTACAACAAGCACTACCATCGCGCCTTGTAACATGCTATATGAACAAGCAAATTGGTACACACAAATAGCGCGGTAGCTAGCTAGCTTATTGTAGTATTTGGATTTTTTATTCATTTTTTAAAATAGATTCATTTATTTATTTCATTATAATTGTTTTCTTTCGATGCACATTTATTCTATCTATTGGCATTATTAACCTGAGCTCTGACTTAGAGCTATTGTCATCTTTCTTGTTTCTTCTTTTTTCCCCTGCTATTGTCTCGTAACTACATAATGGTCAAATCAAGTAGCATTTCGTCTTATCTTGTTGAGCTCTATTGGCGATAAAACCATTTTCCAAGTCTTTATTCAAATACTAGCTCTCTTCTAGATTTAAATTCAATGTGATCTTGCCTTCTATTATGGATCTATAGTTTTTCCATATAGTATCTTTTCATTCATATAATACTTTTCATGTCTTGTAGCCAAGTTCCATGTAATGATGAGTCTGCTGAATATACAACTTTTACAGTGAGTTGTCCTCTTAATTGTCATGTAATAACTCACAAATTCTTAATTTGTGCATAGAAAAAAATACATGTTGCTCGCGCAACCATAACTCAGACAATGATGTGAGACGTATACATAGTCCGAAATTTTATCTCATTGGGTGGTTGTTTTGCGAATCAACGACCTCTTTCTTTCACCTCACTATCTCTCCAAATCATCAAAATTCCTACATGACTTGGTATTATTAGACTACCTATGAGACTGCTAATGTGTAGAAATACACTCATCCTTAGCTAAATTGCAACGGGAGCATCTAGAAAATGTTCAAAACTGGTTTTCTCATCGTCCATGGTCTCGTTGATCATTGAATTGAAAAACTAGTATGCAAACTACCATGAACTTAGCAGCACCATTAGATTCTTCGTAAGCCTTAGCAACTCTTGAAATAGCTTCTTCCAAACCACCTATTGAGCAACAAGAGTCTTCAACATCTACAATACTATATTATTCCTATGGCACAAGCATCAAATTAAAGTCAAATAGGTGATACAAAGAGAGTGCAATCCCTGCTATTTCGACTGGCTAGACTTACGTTAATCCTTTTTATCCTTTTTCTTTTTTCCTTTTTAGGGTCTAGCACCGTCTTTCCTTAAAGAGAAAGAGTGTGTGTGCTCTAAAACTCCCAACTAGAGAGCTAAAACAAAAGTAAGGCAAAGATTTTTCTGAAGTTTTTAATTTTTGTTGCAAACCTATTGTAAATGACTTGGATTTATTATTTCAGAAAAGTATTATTTTTGTAACTAAACTATGAGTCACAAGCTATATGTTGTTTTTGATGCATTCATACGCATAGTAATTTTTTATGTTACCTATAGTAATTGGATGGTGTTTTGGTTTGCCCATTAGAAATCTTTTGAGTATAGTTCTTAGCTTCTTGTTGAGAGAAAATGTTTTTTCCCCCTCCTCCGCTGGTTTGGGCCGTGCCCATGGAAGCAGGCCCAGGTGCAGAAGGCCCGGCCATGGCACTGGCGAACTCCGTTCTTTGTTCACCGCAGCAAGAAAGCCGGCCCCGAGCTGAATTCAAACTCTCCTTTGCGTCGGATTCGTGGCACAACAACCTGTGGCGTCGTGTGCCCTTGAATTGACACGCCGCCGCCTCGTTCTGCATCACCGGCTGGCGCGCGGCCGCTCGCACGATTTTCCTAGGCGACGCCGAGCTGAACGGTTCCGGGCTTCGTCATCGTCTACTCTACTCGCACTCGCAGCCGGAGCTCTCGGCGTCCCCGGGAATGCTCCGTCCAGCCGCTGTCATCTTCACCATCTCCGGCCATTGTTTGTTCGACTGGCCATTATCAAGGTATATACAGATCGCATACTAACTGTGATGCTGTTGGATTAGGAGTTCCAGTCACATTCGACAAAATACAATCGATAAATAGACATTATTAGAGGGGACTGTATGTGATATCATTCTACTGTCTTGTCCCTAGCTCCCCATCATGAAGAATGGTAAATGGTGGGCGACAATAATGACTTGCTGCATTCATGTAGGGCCGGCTCACTAGAGGAAGCGATCGAACCATTGGCTTGCTGCCTTCACCATGTCTATTGTCATTTGATGGCCGATTCCAGGCTCTGCAATGAACTGACCAGTACAAATAAAAAAGTTGTTAGTTAACCCGAATAGTGAAAGTTTATATTTCAGAGAGGAACTAGAGCTCTGTTATTTGTTCATCCAAACCAGTGCCCTTTATGTGATTAAGAGCATGCAGGAGATGATTCAACATATCTTGACAAATTGAGTCTTCTCTAGAAAAAAGTTTGGTATATGCTCTTACGGTCTCACCACGACAGCACAAGAGGCACCACACTAAATCACTAATAAGTGTCGTCAGATATGATGATTGCTACGTTCTTCGAGTATTGAACCTGCCATTATCCACCTAGTAGGGTATAGTGCGCGGACGCATAAACACCATAGTCCCCACAACTAACTCAACATTCAACTGAAGCCGACTCGTCTTTAATAAGACGGAAAACATATACAGTATGGTAGTCAGGACTACCAGTAGTAGTTCCTAAACTGCTAGCAGACCAGACCTAGCTGATAGTCAGTGCTACTTCTCTGTCAGTCATCAGCAATAATCAGTTCTGAACCAGACCGAGGCATTATTTCAAAGAATATTCTGGCTTGCATTCATAAGATATAGAAGATATCGAAATGCTTGATATTTTTAGTTGAACAAGCACCGACATCCCTCCTTGTAAAATGGTGAGGATTTTATAATAATTTGCATGCATCGGCCCTCTACTGGGAGAAAACTCCCAAAGTCCATGACCTTCTCTTGGGTGGCTTTTAATTTGGGCTCAGATTTAGGTATGCTACAACTCTCCAAACTCTTTTTTACAAGACTATAATAGTTTTAGATGATGATGAATCAAAACAAAAATAAATCTTCATTATGATTCTAAATTAGTAAAAGTGATGTAAAAAAAGGTAGGAAGAGACAGTAGTATGCACGCTACCATGAACTTCTCCGCACAACCAGATTCTTCATAAGCCTTAGCAGCTTTTGAAGCAGCTTCTTCTAAACCACTTATTGGGCAGCGAGGGTCTTCAGCGCCTATGGATAAATTAAGTAAAAACATCAGAAAATATACTACTCCCTCAACTTCAAATTGTAAGTCATTTTAGTTTTTCCCTAAGTCAAAGCTGTCTAACTTTGACAAGTTTATAAAACAATATATCAACATCTACAATATCAAATAAATGCACTATTATGTCAAAATATATTTCTTGGTGTATCTAATGAATTTTGTTTGATGTTATAGATGTTTGTGCATATTTCTATAAACTTGGTCAAAACAAGAGAAGTTTAACTTAGAACAAAGCTAAAATGACTTGCTCCTTCCATTCCAAATTATAAGTTGTTTTGTCTTCTCTAAGTACATAACTTTTGCTATGCACCTACATATGTGCTATGTCTAGATACATAGCAAAAACTATGTACCTAGAATTCTAGAAAATCTAAAACAACTTATAATTTCGAATGGAGGGACTATGTATTAACTACTGAGTTATGCTAGTTTTGGGGGCCAAGCGATAAATATAGTTCTCTGGCCCAATCATGAAACCCAAACATAATGCAGATTAGATGTTCCAACTTTCGACCCTCACGCAAAGTCGCAAACAGGTGCTGACACATGGAAGAAAGGTGAGGACTGTCTTAATACTTATGGAAGTAGTATTGGCCAAACAAAAACATTCAGCAACAAATATGTTGTCACTTACCATTTAGAAGGAGCAGCGGCCGTGGTGCAAGCAAAGGAAGTGAATAGGGGGCATCAAATTGCGAGTCCAGACCTGGTGCTATCTTTTCCCAAACCTGGTAAAATATGTAAAACAATGGTAAAAATGTTTGTAAACGACTCATCAGAAATAACGAGTCAAATAAACTAAACACTCACCATTTCAACAACTTGTGTATCTATTTCGCTCTTTCCTAATTCAATTCTTGCTTCTACAAGAGCAAATAACAGAAAAACAAAATAAACATTCACATGCAAATGTTTTGAAATAGATATAACAAATTCCAGCCATAATGCTACATTTTTTTTGAACCGTAAATACATCAGGGTACGTAAGCCCCCACTATAAAATTTTATTATAACCAAAGAAACAACTGTACAAACAAAAGGGAAAAAAGGAGATCATTATGAGTGGCTACATTATTGCAATGGCACAAGCAGCAATGCTCAAATAGGTGATACGAAGAGAGTGCATTCCTGCTTTTTTTTTATCTCGCAGTCCCGCTATTTTGACTGGCTAGACTTGCTGTAATATATTCCTTTTTCTTTTTCTCCTTCCTTTCACAAAGTGATGCTATTTTATTTACATTAACCAGTAGGTGACTTGCACCTCCTGTTCCCTTAAAAAAAAGAAGAGAGACAGCGCATAGGATCCCACCTTCAAATAAAGGTTTTATGCTATTCACCCTAGCCTGCCACTTGTTGTTATCAAGGGCCCACCGGAATCCCTAGACATAGAAAGGATACAGCTTTACACAGAGGAAATCATAAAATTATGTGCAGTATTTATACCTATAAATTTATACACAATGATTGTATTTGAACCTGAACACCGATTATAGGAACAATGACACTATACCGTGTGTCCACAAAAGCAGCAAACCATGCGTGCATTCCTGTATGCTGCTAAGGTTAGTTAATGAAGTTAATAATCTTATTCAATATAAAGTTGACATCATGATCTGCAATACCTCCAAGCGATTCACCGGTAATCCCAATCCTACTGGGATCGATGTCCTCCCTTCCACTAAGGTGGTCTCCAAGCTTTATCAAGTCCCACACCTGCAGATGTCCAAATTTGGTTAAGATTCCTTGTCATCATAAATTCTATATCAAATAAAAAGAACAATTCCAGAATTAGAAAAATCCAGAATCAAACTAAGGCCAGTCTCAATGCATGTTTCATGAGAGTGTCATGCATATTAAATAGGGTGCCACATAAGCAAAATTGCTGACTTAGCAGGGTTATTAAATGAAGAAGTTTCATCAGATGAGAGAGGAGTTTCATCCCCATGAAACTCTTATGGCTCGGTTACCTAGTTTATAGTCTTGGTAACTGTGCCATGAAACTATGCATTGAGACTGGTCTAATAGGTTCATAAGGGCACTCACAATGCAAGACTCTATCACAGAGTCCAAGACAATTAATTACATATTATTTATGGTATTCTGCTGACGTGGCAGCATATTTATTGAAGAAAGAGGTAGCAAAAATAAGACTTCAAGTCTTATTTAGAATCTAAGTCCACATTGTTCGAGGTAATAAATAACTTTAGACTCTATGATAGAGTCTGCATTGTGAGTGCCCTAAGGCATGATACAGCCATGTTGAGTTAAGGGCCTAGAGATGGCCTAGAGATTAGCTTTAAAAGCTGCTTTAAATATAGTACCGTGTCAAAAATAAAAGGCATCGTATCCCCATTCCACCAAGCCGATTTCAGTGCCTGAGTTGAAAAGTAAAGTAGTAGGGTCAAGCCAGAAATAAATGGATGTCATTGTCAAACTTATTGGGCACAATATGATGTAAGATGGGCCCATGATAAGTAGGTTACATCTATATAAGTGGTTTCATTGCTGGCCCTTTCACCATGATAGCGAGAGTCAATAGCAACACAAATGTAACCCCTGGAGGCATATGCCTGCAAAAGCAAACTGATCAACTAAAAAAATGAAATTAATACATTGCATAGGGGTATGCACTTCTTAGCAGAGTTAGAAAGAGGTTATTTTACCTCAAGCAGCGGGCGCAACCATTCTTTGCATTTGTAAGAGCTGTGCAAGAATACAATAGCTGGTTTTCTTTTAGGAATGGGGTCGTTAAGTTTCAGCAGAAGTGCAGGTACTCGTCCTTGTTCACCTAGCTGTAAGGAAAATGTTATAACAATTTCTGGTTAGGAAAAGAGAAGGAAAATAAAAAAAAATAGTGATGCATTAATTCTACAGATTAGTGCAGGAATGCGTGTGAGTCTGGATCTGAGAACCTCAAAAAAGATACCAAACTATCAAGGTATATATGCCTCGTATTCAAGAGAGGGATGAGAACTAGAACTTGTGTGCTAGTGACCCCCATGTGCAGTAAGTGTGCAATATTAATCTATTATTGCTCTTGTCCTGCCTCTTGAGGCTGCTTTGATGTGATTGGCTCCTATAGGCTGTAGGTGACAAGTTTCATCTCAAGCATGCAAACTGACGTTGATGTTCGCTTGCAAAGAAATTAGGACTGTTGGACTAATCTGGCCGCTTACCTCAGTGACTAGGTAGAAATTTTCTTCAACCAGCTTCTCCTTGAAGTTCCCCACCTCTTTACTGGGGCACGACTTCATCGGATTTGCCTGAAATATCCCAGAGATACAACAGGCAATCAACGCCGACATGTCGGTCTCGCAAAAGATCTTCGCTGAAATCAAGGATCCTGACCTCATTGGGCGACAGAGGCTTTTGATACAGCGGGTTCTTCACTGGACTCCCTTGCTCCACCGAGAGAGGCACTGATGAAAATCAACCCAATCGAAGGCACAAGTTTCAGATATAGCGTATCGTTTGAAGAATTCAGTTGGCAACATGAAACTGTGATTAACTGACTGTTAAGCTTATGCTTGCTGCATCTCAAAAGGCCACACTTTACTCGCTAATTGCTTCAAAAAAAAAAACACTTTAATCGCTAATAAGATCCTACCCAGATCGGCGATCGATTTTAACCGAGCTGCTTAAAGCACTACCAAAGTAGAGTAGTTTGACTCTGAACATTCAAATTCCATCCACAGCAGAGCGCGCGCGCGAGTTGGGCGGGACAGAGAGCCTGACCTTGGAGATGGCGGCGGCGGCTGAGCAGGACCTGGAGGAACTCCGACCTGAGCCCCGCGCCGGCGCCGGCGCCGGCGTCGGCGTCGGCGTCGCTGGCGGCCATTTCTCTCCCCGGAAACGCGGCTGCTGTGGTGGCGTCACGGCTGCAGGGAGTGGGGCTGGGACTGGGCAGTCTGGGCTTGTTGTACTTGGAGTTGGAGTTGGAGCGGGTCCCCAGCTGCATAGTCAAGTACGGGGGGGCCCGCTCCCTCCACGAGACGGGCACGTGCGCGAGGTCATTGACGGAGCCCGCGAGGAGGAGGCTCGGACGCCACATGGCGGCCAGCGCGAGTGCGGCGGCGAGCGTGGGCGCTATGATGACCCTCCTCGGGAGCATCGGCGGCGACGCCCTGCGCGTGCCGCGCTGTGCCTGTGCGGGTTCGCCGCGGTGTGGGGCAGTAGTGGTAGAATCAGATAAGGTGCGGGCGGTGCTCACGGCTCGCCGGCGCGTCGCCATCGGAGCAGCGTGGCGTCGCCGTCGCGGAGCCCGTGCCGTACAGTGAGAACTCGTGTATACTCCCTCTCTCTCTCTCTCTCTCTCCCTCCCTAGTATCATTCTTGCTTCTTGATAAATCTCAAACGTTTATAACTTTGACCAAACGTAAATTTTAAACATACTAATATCTATAGCGTATAGTTTTATGATATATGATTAGTATTATTAGATTAACTATTAAATATATTTTAATAATATATTTTTTTAAATTTAGCCTGAGCTTAGAAAGTTTGACCGGCGTTATGGAACGAAGGGAGCACAGCAGAGAGCCTGAGCAGACCTGCAACTGCGATGTGGGCTTGTTTTTCCGAAAATTTTTGGTTTGTTATGGCCTTGTTTAGTTTCAAAAAACTTTGCAAAATTTTTCAGATTTCCCGTCGCATCAAATCTTTAGACGCATGTATGGAATATTAAATATAGATAAAAATAAAAACTAATTGCACAGTTTGGTTGGAATTGACGAGACGAATCTTTTAAGCCTAGTTAGTTTATGATTGGACAATATTTGTCAAATACAAACGAAAGTGCTACTATTCCTATTTTGCAAATTTTTTTGAAACTAAACAAGCTAGCACTTTTATTTATATTTAATAATTATTATCTAACTATAAACTAACTAGGTTTAAAAAATTTGTATCATAAATATAGATCAATTGTATAATTAGTTAACATTTTTTTATCTATATTTAATACTCTATACATACGTCTAATATTTGATATTACAAGAATTCTCGAAAATTATTAGGCCTTAGCGTTGCTGCTGGGTACCAGGCCTTGTTTAGATCATACGAAAATCCAAAAACTTTTCAAAATTTTTCGTTATATCAAATATTACGGTACATGCATAAAGCATTAAATATAGAAAATTACACAGTTTATTTATAATTTATAACTAAATCTTTTAAGTCTAGTTAATCTATAGTTAAATAATAATTACTAAATATAACTAAAAATATTACAGCTTCAAAATTCAAAATAAATAGATCTAAATAAGGCACCTGCAGCTGCAAGGCGGCAAGGATTCCCGTGGCTTTGGCTGGTAGCGCCAACATCGGTCCACCTCTCATGCATCGACCTCTAGAGAGGCGGGTCTACAAATCTTCATAATTAACAGTAACATACAATCCTCTATGAGTGTTTTCATCAAAGCCACTATATAAGAATCCTCTCAGACAATCAGCAACTGGTGTACTTCTTCATTAGAGTCAACCTCTCAAACCCGCCACATTGGAGAATCAAACCTTTTACTCAAATTGCAGCCAATTTTCTTTCAGGGACCTCTTCTCAAGTACGCAGGATAAAAAGAAATCAGAACCAGATGACGGACTCCCTAGCAAAACATGCGCTTCAAGCCCTTACAACCAATCAAATCATTTATTCAGGTAGCTGTACTAATCCTAGTCACAGAATGATTGCCCGGTCCTACGAGCAATCAACGCTGTAACCATTAACTCTGTAATGATTTCGTCAGCGTCGTACTGTTAATGCAATTCTGTTTATTGTCAAAAAAAAACGTCGGTCCACGCCGGTCTCCAGTAACAGATATAAGATTGAATTTAGATAAAAAATGTTTTTGAATTTTAATAATGTAGTATTTTTATTTGTATTTGATAATTATTGTTTAACTATGTACTAACTAGATTCAAAAGATTCATTTAGCAAATTATAGGTAAATTATATAAATAGTTATTTTTTAATTTATATTTAATACTCTATATATATCGTAAAATCAAAAATTTTAAAAAGTTTTTGAATTTTAGAATGAACACACCATCAAACAGAAACAGACAAAGTTGCTGACAAGCTCGCAAAGGGGACCGGAAACAAAACATAAAATGTCTCTATTCACGCAAAGGGATCACGCACTCTCGTCTTTGTAACTTGTAACAGGCAGTTCAGACTTCAGAATATTGCGCTCCATCTTTGTACTCTACTTATAAATAGATAAAAAATATTTTTTTACAGTTTATATAAAAACTAAAAACATGTACTTCTTCCTCGCTCCCTCCAAAAAAGCTTATTCCATTCTAAAAAAAATACAGTTCTGAGATTGTATTAAACTTTTTTTATTTAATTAAATTTACATAATTTATTTTTAATATCTATGACTCTAAATAGTTATACTATAAAAATATATTTCACTATAATTTAATTACAATTATTTTCTATCATAAATAATATTATTGTACTCTAAATAGTTGTGCTATAAAAATATTACATAACTATAATAATTTGCTATTATAAATACTATTGTTTTTATATCTAGTTGAAGACTTAAAGTTGAGATTGATTGGCTTGATACAAAGCTAGAAGTACATCTTTCCTAAGACAGAGGGAGTACAAATAATATTTTTATAAGCCAATTAACTTTAAATTTAATTAGGTTTAGAAAATAGTATGACATTTGTATCTCCAATGGGTTTGATATGAAAGTAAATTGAATGATTAATCTAATGGTCTTTATTCGGTATAATAAATATTAGTCCGGGATTATTTGACTTCTCAAAAAACGAGATGTACACTTTTTTTAGTGAGCTTCTGAAGAGAGATTGAGGCGCACTGAATCTGAACGTGGTAAATCCGTAACAAAATTTGTTGTAGTCTTGTCTATAAAATTTATTGTGGCCAAACTAAATTATGTGGCTGACATCTCATTTAATCATTTCTTTCTCAATAGTTGGATCATATCAAATACAGTGGGGGCTCCCCTGCTGTATTTAGGCCTTGTTTAGATTCAAACAAATTTTGCCAAAAATTTTAGATTCTCCGTCACATCGAATCTTACGACGCATGCATGGAGCATTAAAAAATAGACGGAAACAAAAACTAATTACATAGTTTACCTGTAATTTGTGAGACAAATCTTTTGAACCTAGTTAGTCTATGATTAGATAATATTTTTCAAATATAAACGAAAGTGCTACAGTACCCAAAATTTCAAAATTTTGCCAACTGAACAAGGCCTTAATGTTAAAAAAAATACAGAACAGTGCTACTGCTGCTCCAAGAAATGGGCCATCTTGCACCAGGCCACTGCCACTATATGTTTACAGTTGACTTGCCAGGGCCATGGCAGCCATATGAAAATTTCATTCTTATTCATGATTTTTTTCCTTTAAAAAATCTAGGATGTCAGCAGGTTACTCTTTTAACAAAATTTTAGGCTATTACTTTACATACAGTCAAAAGTAATCTATTAGGATGATATGAATGAGAATGGTCACTTTTTTAATTTTTCAGGCTAGGACAATGGAGGCCTGGAGGGCTTGTATTTAAACCAGGTCCAACGAAGGAAAGAAACTGAGGAATTTCTTTCAAGGATACAACAGGAGTTGGAATGATTTAAAATACAACATGATGATGTCACAAAAAAGCCTCAGAAGGCCAATGAGCATAATGAGCGTCTACAACGTTAACTCTCTGAATCCAGAGGAGAGTATGACTGGCTTCTATCAGAGCATGATCACTTGCTACATGATAGGGATCGTGCAGTTCATGAGGTTGAAGAGTTACGCCAGAAAAGAGAGCAGATGCTTTTTGATTTGGTTACATCAATGTACTTAGAATTTTCACCATCTGAACTGGAGTTTGCAAGTAAAAATTTCAGCAGTTCACTGATGATTGGAGAAGGTGCATTCGGATGTGTATACAGAGGTGTCCTCAGAAACATGACAGTTGCAATAAAGGTGTTGAAACCTGATTCTTTGCAGGGAAGATCATAGTTCGAGCAAGAGGTAATTTACCCCTTTCATCCTGAAATCTTACTTTGCCCTTCTTACACTGGAAAAGTGGAGTTGATCTCTAGCTACTTTCTGGTTCAAAACTGAAACTAGAATAGAACATTTACTTTGGAAGGACATCCTCATTCCATGAATGATGAATAGATTATTTTGGATTTCTGTTGCAGGTTGCTATCGTGAGTAGGGTGAGGAACCCTCACCTTGTAACTCTATTAGGAGCATGCTCAGAATCATCTGCAGTTGTCTATGAGTTCTTGCCAAACGGAAGTCTTGAAGATTTTCTCGTCTGTGCAGATAAAAGGCAAACTTTGCCATGGCAGATCCGCATCCGCAGTGGCGGATTCAGAAACGGACCGGGGGCTAAATAACATAGCTAAATTTTTTTTCTCGCTCAATCCAGTACACTAATAGATATAGCTAAGATTGATAATTCAATATTGATTCAAAGTGCTCAAAAGCAAAGATTCATAAAATAAACATAGGAAAATACCAAACACATAGAGTCTTTTACTAAAAAGAAAATCCGTAAAAAAATTTTTGAGTCCAAGAGGGGGGCTGCAGCCACCCCAGCCCCCCCCCCTGAGTCCGCCAATGCGCATCCGAATTATTTCTGAGATATGTTCAGCACTAATCTTTCTGCACACGAATAAGCCACACCCAGTTGTTCATGGTGATCTGAAGCCAGCCAACATCCTTCTTGATGTTAACTTAGTCAGTAAACTTAGTGACTTTGGTATCTCTCGACTCCTAATCCAATCCAGCACCAATAACACTACCCTTTATCGCACCATGCATCCAATGGGAACCCCCTTGTACATGGACCCAGAATTTGCCACTGGAGAGCTGACATGTCAGTCCGATGTCTATTCTTTTGGGATTGTGGTCTTGCACCTTTTGACAGGGAAACCTCCTGTTGTGTTCTGGCAGCTCTGGAAGGCTAGGAACAATGCCATTTTCAGGCATGAGCAGACCTCAATCCATCAATTTCTAGCCGCATGCAAGGCTACAGCAGAATTGTGGAGATTCAGACTCCCTATCTCCAAAAGGGCTATTCCTGATACATGGTGCAGCTTCTTCCATCAAGCAAGACAGGGCATTGGCTAATCTTGGTGTGCTGTGCCAGACGCCGCCGTCTGCTTCCTGTAATCTAGCTGCTGCTTTGTTCCTGTTCCATGTTTCTTCACTACTGGATTTGCCTTCTTTGCCGAGAGTCGGAAACCCTCGGCAAAGGCCCAAAAGCCCTCGGCAAAGTCTTTGCCGAAAGCCTGCCACGTGGCTCTCGGCAAAGAGCTCTCGGCAAAGAA
>Ga0182004_10001665_pt1 | contig 16603 bp, 9 predicted proteins | sample Sormic07211540_1_FD_120479 | JGI IMG/M metagenome (GOLD analysis project Ga0182004, IMG submission 120479) | Endophyte microbial communities from Sorghum bicolor roots, Mead, Nebraska, USA - 072115-40_1 MetaG | ecosystem: Host-associated > Plants > Roots > Unclassified | place: USA: Nebraska...
AATGAAGCACATAAAATCATACTTTGCTCAAGAGTGTCATGCTCATGATGCTTATGCTTGATGGAATGCTTATGCATGGCTTTGTTGAGGCTAAGTGCATGCTTGACACCTAGGGTGTTACATAAGCCATGCTCCCACAACATAAACGTGGTATATGAACAGAACTTGTGTGTGTCATTTTATAACGTAGAAAGGTAATTGTTTTTAAATCGGGAACATGTACACTCGCGGAACAACGATTGTGCGCATGCTAAGATATTGACTATATAAACCGTTACAAAAAGAAAAGGAGACGATGTTCATTACTTATTTGCCAATACAAACCAGAGATCAACGATTAAGTGGGTTGTTACTACAGTAATTACTAAAGGATTAAAGTGGGCTGTTATTAAAGAAAGAGTTAGGAATGATACGGTAGTACTGCAATACTTTAATACGTCTGCCTACTCTGTACAAACATCGGTACCTACCTGATTCACGGAAAGGAAAAGAAACAATAAAAATGTTCTGCAACTTGCAACGGTGTACAACTCCGAGCATAATGTACTCCACGTCTCCATGATGGAGCAACGATGGCCATCTTGAGTGACCAAGTCACCAAAACTTTCCAACATTAGTTGTCCATAAATTATCTTCTTTGGGAGACAAATTTTTTAATTTTGAAAGTGAGGAGTCTTTTGGGATAGAGGAAGTATTATCTTGTGAGACTTGCCGGCCTTGTTTAGTTCGTCCCCTAAAGGTTAGCCTCAATAAGTTTAGATACGTACATGGAGTATTAAATATAAACTAAAAAAAATAACTAACTGCACAGATTGTTATTAATTTGCGAGATGATTTTTTAAATATAATTAGTGCATGATTTGATAATATGTTGCTACAGTAAATATATACTAATGACAGATAAATTTGTCTCGCGATTACTGAGGACTTCTATAGTTTGTTTTATTATTACTGTCCGGACACCCCATGTGACACTCTATGTAACATCCGATGTGACACCTCTAAACTTTAGCCTCTAAATTTAAACGCCCAAATTGATTTCTATGGGAGTGTCAACTAAACAAAATTATGATAGAGCATTAGAATTAAGAAAGAAGGGTTAGAACGAATTGGTTTCTTACATAAGAAACTATATGCCTACATTAGAACCAAGATAGAAGATATATGATAGGTGGATGATATGAGAGAAAAAGGCACATGATCGAGAGAAATCATTTTTTTTTCCATTGAAAATACGATTTTGTTTTTTCATTTCTACTCGGCAAGCTCATAGTTTTGACCACACTGTGTTCGGGACTACGGTCATGGTAGATTATATCATACATACACGTGCTTTTGATGAGCTAGAGCTAGAGAAACTTGTCCTTGCTGAAAACCTTGGCCTTGACGAGCAGGAAGCCCGAGTCACCGGCTGAAAACATGTGCTGGTTGCTCCAACTAAAACGGCGGACCCAGTGCCGGAGCGGCAAGGGGCCACCAAGGAAACCAGTCAGCATGACGAACTTCACACGGAAACTGTGAAGAGGATACACCGAAGCAGAAGAGGTCGTCACAGCCTAATCATCCGAAACAGACCCCTGACGGCGGAAAACTGCACGAGACCACGAGTGGAAGGTTAACTGAAAGCTTTGACCACAGGCTACAGGGCCTCTGTTTTCTGCGTTCACGAGATGAAAACGACTTGTTTTCTCCGAGTCCACAGCTGGTGCCAAAAGCCAAACCGACGATGATTAGCGGGCGCACGTCGACGTTGGGCAGAATCTGTAGTAGTAACTTGCAGGGAAGGAACGTCCATCCTCATTCCACGGCGTCGACAGCGACAAGGAGGAGGCACATCAGCCACATCCTCACGGTGACGTGGTGCAGCAGCTCCAGCTCCTCGCGACGCCCCCATTTTACACGCACGCACGCCTGCTAAAAGGGACCAACCAAGAAACGCTGCCGGCCTTCCAATCCCAATCCATTTCACGGCAATTATCTCGGCGATGGACAAGGACCACCGGGCCAATGCCTGTCCGCTTACAAGATTTCGCGATGACCGACCTGCCCTTCCCTGGCCATGAGTGCAGACGGGGCCAGCTCTCTCTATCTTGCTTGCTCGCCAGGTAGTAAAAGCAGCTTCTCTACACGCTGGCCTGGCCTGACCTGTGTTGGACAACGATCGATGATGCAGCAGCGAATTCAGTCACATGTCGCCACCACCCAAACCCAAGCTGGCCGCTGGCGAGTGAGCACTGGATCTGGACAAGGAAGGATGGAGACGCTGAAAATTCAGCAGGATCACAGATTATACGGTGCACAACCCTAAGAGCAGCCCACGGCCCGTGCCCACTTGGGACAGGGAAAGTGTCAACACCAAACAAAACTTGCCTGTTGCTTGATGGTGCTCCAAGATACTTTTCAACCTTGCACGTCGAACGGCGATGGGCACAGGCACGTGTGTTCACCTACAGCTTCAATACATATCTTTTCTATCCCTATGATATGATATGGAGAGCACGGCGCCTTGCCCATCCACAGAAATCGAAACAGATGCTGCTGGTGCTGCTAGACTCCCACATGCACTGCTCCCCCCCATTTGGATGAGGGCTGCACAGTCATCACAGAGAGAGGCAAATAATCTGTCATCACACACAGGCCAGACCAGACCAGAGGTACAGCATCCATAATTAGTCACTTTCATTCATTCATTTCCTTTCCCCCAAAGCTACTTACAACAACAAACCCAGAAGCAGGTCACTCCATGCTCACCACCACCCCAATCATGGCTGGATCCTATTCTACTTGGGATAGATATTTTGCTCCTCTTCTAGCTGCTAAAACAATCCAAGCAGAGTGTATCGACAGACAATGTATAATGGGAGCACCAACTGCATAACAAAGTTACCTGATCTGCATTCTAATTGAATCTTTCCTCCTCCAGTTAAAGCTGAGAACCAAAAAAAAAAAAAAAAGCAAAGCTACATGAAAGATGGAGACAGAGAAACCAGCTTTGGACATCCATCCATGCATAAAAAACGGGCTAAGAGACAGATTCTATGCACCTCCTCCGGCCTTTAACCCATGGGAGGACAACCAGCCAAACTACACAAAAGTATCACTCCCATCAACCATTCCAAAATCCGAATACTCTTTTAGGTTAGCAAGGCTTCTGCTCCGATGGAACTGGTGCGCAGCGGCCTTCCTTCCTGATCACCACAGCAGCCAAGCGGGTTCTTCGAGCTGCCGCTGTTGCTGTGATTGCTTCTCTTCTAAAGAACCGGAGAGGTGTGGCTGCCATTTGCGCTTCCCCTGAATAAGCAGTTAGCTTGCCGATGCAGATTACCACTCCGATGCATGGTCGTCTGGACTGTTTATTTTCCTGATAAAAAACAAGGCAACTTATTCTGTAAGCTAAAAGAACTTTACTGTCTGATTAAACTTATTCAGTAGCAAGTCAATTACCAGCAGCAGGCTTCTGGTCACTTGAGGGTTTTAAAGGCATCGGCATTGTTCCAAAAGTCAATTGTGCCGCGGACATGTGGGTGTGTGGCATGCCACCTGCAGACTGGGTTGCCGCTGCAAGATGCATAAATCCACCAGATGAAGGATGAAGCGCTTTCATGTTATTGCCGGCGGCAGCTGCAAGAGTTCCTGGGTCAGCAGGGGTCACAACAGAAACTGAAACAGAAACACAGGAGGGAAGGGATTGCAAACAAACCTGACAAGGCATTCTGTGTGTGTGGTGCCTGCTGCTGCGTCTTGTCACCTGGTCGCTTCGGGTAGAGGCCTAGGGCGGCAGCACCACCTGCTCCTGGAGCCTGAGGAGCATAGTTGTTGGATATGAAGAAATGGCCTTGCAGGAACGGCGGCTGTTTCATTGATGATGGCGGCATATGTGACTGCTGCTTGCTCCCCGGATTAGAACCAGGTGATGCATTAGGCTGTTGGCCAAGGATAGATGGCATAGCCATACTGAAATGATTCGTAGCAGTGGACTTGGAGCCAGACGTTGAAGCAGAGTTCTTGGCTGACTGCTGCTGCGGTGATGGCAACTGGCCAGGCTGCTGAACACCCTTTGCATTTCCTGTGGCAGGTGGGCTGCCTCCAGTACTTTTGGAGACCGAATTGGATGGTGAACCAGAAGCAACAGGGGCATTCGAAGATCGAGATAGATCCCCTCCAGTAGAAAGGTTAGTCACAGAAGGCCCCATCTTTGATGAACTCATGCTTAAAGAACTCTGGGGTTGGTGACCAGGAGTGGAGAGAGCCTGCATAGGAACTTTTGCTTGTTGCTGGTGGAGACCACTGTTCTTCATCACAATCAAATTAGAGGGTGGGGCAGCAGGGGGAGTCGTAGCAGTAGATGAAGGTGCCCCTCTCCCTGAGGATGCCTTCAACTGGGGGGATTGAACTCCCCCTTGAGCAGCACTAGATGGGTACATCAGATTCTGAAAACTTGCCATGTTCAGACCGTCTGGGTACCGACCTGCACTATTTTGCGTACTTGGTGCAGCAGATCTGGGCCGATTCAGATGGTGGTGCTGAATCAGCTGCTGATGCTGTTGATGCTTCTGTTGCACTTGCATCTGAAGGAAATGCTGGTGTTGCTGCTGCTGCTGAGAAATGCTGGGCGAAGCTGCAGCTGGTGTAGAGGCAGGGGTGTTGGAATTTGTGGGTTTGCTTCCCATAAATGCATTTGAAGATTCTGTTCCAATAAGGCTCAGGGTGCGGGACGAACTTTCGTTTGTGCTGCCACTAAGGAAAGGAGGCACATAATTCTTGCTTTCTGACCTGGTGAAGGACAGTGAATGCTGCTGTGAATCACCGGGATACTTGGTAGAAGTTGATTTCTTTCTCTCACTGTCTCCAGCAATGGGTGTCGAGGATGAATCCCCAGCAACAGATTTTGTTTCTCCATGCTGGGGCTTGTGCTGCGTGGATTGCATAGATTGAGCTGCAGCAAAATTAAGTTGAGGATAACCATGCCGTGCTGCTTCTTGATGGCTCTGGAAAACTGCATGGTTCTGCGCCAATGCTGAAAAGTCAAGACCAGTTGGGGCAGATCCAGGAGGACCAATGGAGCCAAAAGGCATCACAAAAGGTTGAGAAGATGCAAGATCAATCCTCACACTCTGGCCTCGACTGACTTGTGGCTGCTGCTGCTGCTGCTGGTGATGGTGATCACTTAACTTCTTCTCACTCTGACTGCCAGCAGGTTGAGCAGCTGGCATCATTGCAAAATTCGGTAGATGGACTGGAACGGCAAAATTGTGTTCATACCCACTCTTCTGAGAGTGTGATGGCTTGTCATCACTCGATGGACCATCTTGTCCAGTTTTGTCGCTCTCCTGTCGGTGCGTAAGGCCAGGTAGCAGGACAGGGCGCTGATTGCCACTTGAATAGTTCTGTGAATTATTAGCAGCAGCAGCAGCTGCTGCTCCTGCATTAGTATTTGGTGCATATCCCAATAGCCCTTGGGACTGTTGTGGCTGATGCTTCTGTGATGAACTGGGCAAGTTTGGCATTTGGGTCTTCTGATGACTTTGTGGTTGCGCGCCTTGCTGCTGTGATGGGTGCATCATGGGAGAGGAGTAAACATGCCCATTGAAGAATGGAACAGCTGGGCCTGGCGGTGCCATGCCTCGATATGTTGGGCCCCCAGGATGGGCAGCAACCTGGAATGGGTATCCATTCTGTAAGATTGCCAAGAACTGGGCATCAGCCGGCTGCAAGTTGGCAAAGCTCAGGTTCATGGCCGCGGCACCAGGGTTTGCTGCCGAAGTGTGAGCACTGGCAGATTGCGGCATTGCATTGCTTGCTCCAGATGATTTTGCATCCCCTGCTCGATTGGCAGCATTTGCAGCTGCCACCATAGCATGTTGCTGATTGAATGGAAAGATGAATGCTGGGGCTTGCTGCAAAAGGGAGGAAACATCTTGTAAGAAAAAAAATCCAACTGAAATTATCAATTACCAAGAAAGGATAGTAAGATTTCCAGCATGCACGTACCAGCATGTTTGGCATGGGAGTGGACTGCTGTGTTTCATGAGCAGGTGGTTGTTTCCTCTGGCTTGATTCAGCACCAGCAGCATTGCCTAGTGCTTTATCCTTCGAGAGACTCCCCTGGAATGGTGATGTAGCAATAGAAGGAGCCTTTGCTTCTTGCATTGGGGTGTGGGCCCTAACAGGGTAGCTTCCCTGCATTGGGTTCACAAGCATAGAGGCAGCATCTGTCGGTGGCACAACACCCATGCCGAATGGCCTTGCACCAAAGAATGGCCCCGATCTATTGGCGGCGGCGGCTGCTGCCGCTGCAGCAGCTGGCGGCCAGAATGAGTTCATCTTTGCAACTCGCTGCTGGTGCTGGATAAATTGTGCAATGTAGCAATGTGTAGCACATCTCTTTGAGCGTGTAGGCGGTGGAAGCAATGCAGCATGCTGCAATATAGAAGACTGTAAGACTTCAAGAGAGGGGGCTGGGCAAGGGGAATAAAATGCAGATAACCACAGCGTTGCTGAGACAAGAATACATACCTGTAATCCACTAGAAGACCCTGGCTTCACGTCCATGGGATGATGAAGACCAGCTGCTGATAGGCCTGGGACTGGACTAAGGTAACTGCCAAGACACAAAACGGCAGCTTCAGAAACCAACACACTGAACAGGAGTGCACATTACAAATCCAGCAGCTAAAGGAACTCACCCAAACGGTGGGAAATTCCCAAGCCAGCCTCCAACAGGTATAGGCATAGGTGGTGTAACAGCAGGCATAGCTGCAACTCAAGAAAATCCAGATATAAAAAAATGGAAACAAACATCTTCCCTAAAAGGCAAAACAAGGACCAAATACAAATAACACAGCAAAACACTTACCAGATTTCTCATGCTTTATCTCAGCCTTCGAGGGCTTCTGCTGCTGCAATTGTTGCGGCTGCGGCTGTGGCTGCCGTCGCTCTGATGGTGATTTTTCATCACCAAGACTGGGCTTCTCCAAATCCAACTGCAGTGTGAGCTTCTTCGGCACGAACTCATCGGCTGGGATTCTTTGGACCTTCTGGTCCTCCAAATCAATATCCAGCCCTCTCCGAGTCCTTTCACCATCTTTCTTTTCTGAATTTCCTCTCCCCAACTAAAATGAAACCCAAAGAAAAGTTAAAAAAAAACAATCAGAATCCAATATCCAATGCTCCAGCTGATGATGCCAATCAAAAGAATTGGTGAAACCGAAGTCCTCACCATGTCCATCTCAGAATCCAATCCCTTCTTATCTGCATCAGGGTCGGAGGAGCCATCTATATCATCAGATAGCTTCCCAGGAGGAGGAGCCTGGAAACAAAAAAATATATAAAAAGATAAGGCAAAAGAAAGTCAGAAAAAGGAGCCAAAAGATAACAAAACACCCCAAGCAGCAATTGCGGCAAAAATTGTCGCTTTCACTCTTTGCCCACAAAATTCCGCAAGACCAATTCAACCACAAACACGTAGACAAGAAAGCATATACCCACCATGAGATCAATGGAGAACTTCTTGTCTTGCCGAGCGCCATCCGATGCCAGCTCACTGGGAAAAAAAAGATCGTTCACACAAATTGTGAATATACTAATCAGATCGGCACAATCCAAAAACAATAATGGCTATCGCAACATCAATAATATAAAATTCAAAGTGGCCCACATCTTTGTCGTGGCAGTAGTTTCGCCGTTCCTGGCCTCGGAGCCCACCGGCTTTGCTTCAGCATCCGGCTTGACTGAAGGCGCCGGCGCCGGCGGCTCGGCTTGGCTCTCCAGCCTGTGATCTCGCCGATCTGATTCGCTTGGCCGTAAATCCGAGTCTCTGTTTCTACCACGGTCCTCCGTCTTCTCTGGCTCCCGTGAAGTCTCATGCTGGGCGGCAGCCGCAGGGGCGGTGCTGGTGCCACTTTCTGCTGCTACCGACGTTGCCGTCTTTGCTTCTGATCTGGCCACAGGAGGTGGCTCCGGCTTTGAGGACGGCTCCGCCAACTCTGGCTTCGCTGGGCTCGCCGGACGGCTATCTTCGTCGTATTTTACCAGCCGTGGTCTCTTCCTCTTTGGCGCTGCAACATCCAGCAGGAGAGCCGATTAGACCCGAAAAAACAAAATTGGCAAAACAAGGAGGGGAAAACGAAGGCAAAACCACCAACGGAAAGAGCTACGCACCTATAGTGGAAAGGGAGGTGGAATCGGCCGGTCGGGCGCCAGAAGACGAGGGGGCCGGCGAAGAGTTCCCGGACTTGGCCTCTGGCGCATCTCTGGGCTCGAGCTTGTGGTTGCTCTCCTGCTTGGGGGGAAGGCACGGGAACTGCCTGGTGAGCCCGAACAGCACCTCGGCAACCTCGATCTCCTCTTGGATGAAAGATGGCGACTTGGAAATCTTCGGCGGCGGCGGTTGTGGCGGGGTTGTTGAAGGCGCTGGGGACGGCGACGGTCGCTGCTTCGGCGCTGGCCCTGGACCACCGCTGCTCCCACCGCCGAGTGGTTTCTGAGAGGCAAAGCCAAAGAGAAAAATATTAGCGAAGAGCGAGAACTGAGGAAATAGAGAAGGGAGATGAGAGCTGGAGGGCTTAGAAACGCACAAGCTTCTTCCGAGCAGGGGCGGTAGTTGAGGCCGACGCCGGAGAGATCGGCCGTGACGAAGGCCGCTGGATCTGCGAGCCATCTCCTGCGCCGGTGCTGCCTCCACTGGTTCCACCGCCGGGTACAGGCCACTCGTGCGAAGAGCGTTTCGTTGAAGCTGCCAAGAGCACAAGAGCAGAAGCAAGATTATCGTCAGCCATGCGGATGAAACCACCGGGGAGGCCAAAAAAATCCGCGCTTTGACGATGGTATGGGTGCCTACCGGAGCGTGCTTTCCGCGGGACAGGCACGCCGATCATTTCGTCTACGGCCTTGACCACGATGGGGCTCTTCGGATTGGAGCCGCCGCCCTTCCGCTGCATCTGGTGCTGCTGGCCGTGGTGGTGGTTGTGGTAACCTCCACCGCCGCCGCCGCTGCTACTACTGCTGTGGTGGTGGCCACCGGCGGGCTGCGGCGGCGAGGGCGGCGGCGGCGCCGTGCTCGGCGACCGCCGCTGCTGCTGGTACCGCGGCGCGAGCTCCTCCTCGGCGTCGTCGTCGTCGTCGGCGAGGCTCTCGTCGGAGGTGTCGTCGCCGTCGTCGCGGCCGGCACCGCCACCGCCGCCGTTGAGCATGAGGCGCTCACCGCGCCGACGCTCGGAGCGCGGCGAGTCCCTGGGCCCCCCGCCGCCACCCCCTCCGCCGTTGCTCCTGAGGCGCCTCCTCGGAGGCGGCGGCCCGCCTCCGACGGACACGCCGCCCCTCCTGCCGTCCCGGATCCTGTCCATCTCAGATCTGAGACATGCGGCGCCGATCCCAGGCAAATCACCGCCGCCTCGCCGGATTCCGACGAGGTCCGCTGCCGCCCCGTAGATCCGGGGAACAGCGTCTCGGTAATCCTCACGAATCTAGCAGCGGCGGCCAAGGATTAGGCGGGCGGAGGAGAGCTCCTCGGCTCTCGTCGCTCTTCCTCCCTGCCTCCCTCTCTCTGCTCTTCTACTACTACTAGGCGCTCCCCCTCGCTTCTCTTCTCTTCTCTGCGCGGCGCAAGGCTCGGCCTCGGCCCCGGCCCTGCCCTTCTCCACCACGCCTGCCTCTCTTTCCGGCTGCGTGCCGCTGCCCCCCCCTTCTCTCTATCTCTCTCTTGGTCTGGGCGTCGTCTGGCCGCTTCCCTCCCCGTCGGGTTCCGCGCCCGCCTCACCTCATCTTCTTTTTGTCGCTGCGCACGTCCGCATCGGACGGCCCAGATCCGCGCTCCCAGCGATCCCGCATCCGACGGCACCGGCTCCGCGGCGCCACCGTGGCGCGCCCCGGTACCGTCGGATCCTGACAGGGCCCACTCCCCACGCTGAATAAAATCTCTCCCTCGCTTCCTCTGCCCCCTTCCTTACGGCTCAAGCATGGGCCGCAACCGACACGTGGCGGTTTCGGGTGGCCGGGAAAAATCTAAGCGTCCACCGGCAGTAGGAGGTGGGTGGGGGACGGGCCGAGGCAGCAGGCGCCATTAGCCAATTAATTCAATTGTATACTATAAAATAACTATTAACCAGCTGAGTAATGAGAAAAATGATTTTTAAATAGATGGGTTGTCCGCTTTTGGCGGGGCCCACTCGGGCGGAATGGACCTGATCTGGACACTGCGCGGCTGTTTTACCCCTCTACGGTGCTGACGTGGCGAACCCTCGCACCGGTTGCTGCGGGTGGTGGGTTAAAAGCGAAGGAAAGTCTCTAGGCACACAGTGGCGGTGGGGCCGAGGGGACGGAGCGCGCGGGACCCGCGTCCTTGCCCCCGCTTTTGTTTATTGTGCTGCTCGTGGGCGCCGACGTGGCAGCGCGGCTGACGTCACGCGGAGAGCCCACTAGCCACCAACCTTCACCGCTCCACTCGCCTACCCCGAATAAAATATGCAGTGCGTATTTATTTACCCTTGCAAATTTTTTTGGTTTTAATTAGCAAGACCGGTCAATTTTGTAGAGTAGTTGCGATACATGTACTTGTCCGCCAGGAAAGAGATCGTGAAGACGTCACCATTTCAATACTCACGATTAATGATAAGTAAGGTCTTGTTTAGGTCGTATTTAGCTTCTCAACTAAATTTTATTGAAATACTGTAGCATTTTATTTATATTTTATAAATATTATTCAATCATAAACTAATTAGGTTTAAAAAATTTATCTCGCAAATTATAAACAAATTGTAAAATTAGTTTTTAATTTTGTCTATATTTAATACCCCATGTATGCGTCTAAAGATTCGTGTGATAGGGAATATTGAAAAAATTTGAGTTTTGGGAGGAAGTAAACAAGGCCTTTGTTTTTAAAAAAAGTTGTAAAAAGTTTCAGATTTTACGTCACATCGAATCTTACGACACAATTGCACAAAACATTAAATATAAATAATAATTATTATTATTATTATTATAGAGTTTACCTGTAATTTGTGAAACAGATATTTTGAGTCTAATTATTATATTTTTAAACAATATTTATTAAATACAAATGAAAATGTTATAGTGTCTGTTTTGTAATTTTTTTGAACTAAACAACAGTGACAATCCGGGTCGAGTAAAAGTTACTCGTTCATTCACGCGGCGAAATCTCAATCTCATGAATAAATAAAAAAAATAAAGGAATCAAATAGTTTTTCACACCGATAAGCAATGGCAGTAATTATTTCCCGTAAATAAATTGGTGTTAATTAATAGCCGCACCGCTCTCTCTCTCTCTTTTAACCGCGACCGGCCTTCCTTCCCCCCACGGCCACGGGTTCCTCGCTGGGCCGATATGAACACGTGTGGATGCCGGTCTCCGTCCCCCGGCATCGCCAATAAAGGCAAGCGAGCGCGCGGCATGGCAGCCCATCAACGCCGGCACGCCTGCTTTTGGTATGGTAGGCAGGCGGAGGCCGGAGGCGGGTCAAAATTCACAGCGCCGGGCCCGGCGGCAGCGCCCCGCCAGATCCGGGGCTCCAGATACGACCCCGTGGGCCCGGCCGCTCGAGCTGGATGGATCGCACTGCACTGCACCGCAGCCGCTTGCAGCTGGTAATCGCGCGGTTAGCTATAGCTGTGACTGTGAGTTCACAGAGGTCCCCTGGGCCCCACGTGACGGGGCACGCGTGGGCGCGGTCCACCATGGGCTGTCGTGCACCGCCACCACCACCGCCAAAAAGAGGGTGGGGGAAGGGCGGATGTGGTGGGCCCGTCCAGAGGATAAGCCGGAAAAAATATTATTTTCCATGGTTTGTTTATTTTTTTTCCCTCTAGCTGGCTCCACGGCGCGGAGGGAGGACGGAGAATGGAAAAGGAGGGCAGGGAAAAAGCCGGGCTCGTCCGGGCGCCTTTCCCTGTTGGCGGGGCCAGTGACACGCGGGGCCCGGCCCTCGTGTCAATCCCCTTGCTGTTTTTCTTCCAGCCGGTGGGGCCGGCCGCGGGGCGGGTTCGTTCGGTGGTGGGAAAAGCGTGTGGGGCAGGGGGATGGGGTGGGGGCGGGCACGGGACCACACGCCACTCACGTGAGCACCGGATCTTGACAAGGGGGCACGTGGTCGTAGGCCTCGCGGGTCCCTGACCGGATCCTCTGCGGATCGCCGGCTCACCGGGTCTAGCCTGTGGCTCGAGCGTACGGGCTGGGCGGGGCGCGGGCGGGCGAGCAAAAAGGTGAAGCGGAGGGCGATCGGGCACCGGCCGCTGCGGGTGCGCGCGGGGCCGTGCGAGTACCAAAAGGCTCCTCCTGGAAATCTTTTTTCTTTTTTTTTTGCTGGATGTGATAAATTATTGTAATCTATAACTTTTATAAAGCTAAACCCCACTAGATGAATTTTTTCTTCATGCAAGGTGTCCACATCATTCTCCACTAGACCCACTAAATATTTTATCTCTTTATGCAAGGTGTCCACATCATTCTTCACTAAGTTCATATCATCCCATATTAATTACAAAAAATGACCATATCATCTATATCATATGAAATACTTTAAATCTTTAATCTATTAACATACAAGTCATGTACATATATTATTTGTTTCATCACCAATTAATTTTTCTATAATGTAACCAAATATTAGTTTTTGTTCTATTAGCTTAGCAATTTTTTACTAGACCTAATACAATAAAATATATGCAAGTCAAATTTATATGTATACATAAATAATAAACTGAATACCGTATAGTAACGTTATATATATAATGATTTATTTTTAAGAAAATCGTTGCTGCGTGGAATTCACCTAGTAATAATAAATCGAGGGTGCGGATGCGGACTCCGTTGATCGCCGGATCAGCTGAGCTCACGTCAGGGTAGGTAAACTGGCGCGGTAATTTTGTATTTATTTATCTACTGTCATCAGTACAGTAGTAGGAGTATTATACTGGTGCTAGTGTCATCAGCTCATCACAAGGCACATGCGTGTAACTGCTTGGGAAAAGACGTTTGTTTTATTCGCGGGAATCGTCCCTGTTCAATTTTGTCGGTAGAGATTTCTGTGGCATCGACTATCGACTGTGGAGCGACCATGACTGCAGGATTTTACGGAAACACACAGCTTTGATGTAGGGTAGGTGTTGTCACGGTCAATTTCCTCTTTTTCGGCACATTGTGTGTGTGTGAGAGAGAGACGGCAATGTAGATTCCACATCGTAGACGAATGTAGAGCCCACATTGTAGACGATCAGGATCAGAAAACAGGAGGGAAAAATGGGAACATGGAGCAAGACGGGAAAATTGCAAGAGAGAGTACAGGAGGTCGAACTGAACTGCCAGGAAGCCACAAGAACATGAGCATGCAGTAATGCACGGCGCAGAAGCCAAAATCCCCTTTTTTTTTTTGATAAAGGAAAGCCAGAAGGCAGTGATGCAGATCCTGAAGGCAGAGGATGATGAGGTCACCCTCGAACTTGGTGTCGCTGCTGTGCTCTCCCCGTGGTACTGCTCCGGCCGGCCGGTTCCCTTCGCCGTCAAGATGGTGTTGTGGATGCAGAACGGCAACGGCAAAAGCCAGCATGCAGCAGTCGGTGGCGCAAGGGCAGAGCTGAGCACCCGGCGCGCGGCGTGCGGCCTGCCTCCCGGCGGCTCGACGGCGGTGGTGCGGTGCCACAGGCCACCAACCGACGTCGAAGACACGACGGAGGGCCAAAAGGCGGCGACAGCCCAGAGCAGCTTCAACGTACCTTGGTGCTCCTGGAGACTTGAACAGACACCACACGCCAGTCACTCACTCACTCAACTCACACCCGCCACGAACGCGATTGATCCCGGCTGGCCGGCGGACGCTCTCGCCATGGACGGCGCCGCAACGCCCAACCGCGCTGGCCGCCACCGGGCACCCGCACGCTTCTTCGTCTTCACCGGCGGCCGGGAGACACTCTAGTCTTCATTCAGGCGCACTTCGCAACACTGGCTCGCTTTTTATAACGCGGCGGGAGTGATGGGGAGGGGAGGGGGAAAGCAAGGGAGGGCCAGGCAGGCAGGCACCACGCACGCACCAGCTTCTACTTCTTTGTGTGGGTTGGGTGCCGTTGCTATCATCATCGGCTACCCATCTATCTATCTTTTTTATCTGTGCCCGCGTATTTAAAATTTTTTATATATATAAAAGGGACAGCAGCACCCCTTTGATGCGCTCACCCTGGGCGATTCTATATTGGGATCCACTTGTTTTATGGCTACATGGTCTTACGTGCAGGCGACTTCCTCCGGGGATGGTTGGTCTTTTGAACGCCACCAAAGGCGCCTGGACCCTTCTTGGATTGATTGATTATTTTGTTTGTTTGGGGTTGGAGAATCCTCGCTGATTACCTAAGCATGTAGTAGTATATAGGATGTAGGATGTAGCCGTTGCACTAATTCCTTTTTTAACCAAAACAAGTATTCACATCTTTTGTACTAGCTTTTATTTTCCTTATATATCAGATAACGAGACACTCTCTTGAGTGTCTTTATCTCCCCCCAACAAAAATTATGCCTCAAATATATATAAGGGATCAAAGCATTTTAGGTATGTCCCCATGTCTACTCCGTCTCTCTCTCTCTCTGAATAAATAAATTTCTAGAATTTTATGATTATCTTAAATCATTTTTCAAGCTTAGCTAAATTTAGGGAAAAACACAAACATTTATAGCATTGAATGAGAATATTATGGAAAATAGTGTATCTACTAACACTAATCTGGTGTCATAAATCTTAGTGTCCTTTTTATATAAATTCAATCAAATTTAGAAATGTTCAACTTACGATAACTCTATGAATTGATTTTTTAGAGATTAATCTTAAATTAAATCTCTTTTCGTTGGTTAGTTAATGTGTCCCACCTCATTTTATTTCTGGGAAATAATATCAAACCATCTTTAAAAATCTCTCTTAGCTTGTCCTAAAAACCTAGAATCATTTTTTGTCTTTGGGGGTGGATGAAGTATAAAGCTTGAGAAGTAGTTCGTTAGGAAAACATGGCTAAATAAGGCCTTGTTTAGTTAAAAAAATTACAAAATGGACACTATAGCACTTTCGTTTGTATTTAACAAATATTGTCTAATCATAAACTAATTAGGCTCAAAAAATTTGTCTTGCAAATTACAGGTAAACTGTGTAATTAGTTATTTTTTATTTATATTTAATGCTCCATACATGTACCGTAAGATTCGATGTGATAGAGAATCTAAATTTTTTTGTGAAAGTTTTTGGGAACTAAACAAGGCCTAAATACTATATGTTTCTACTGCATTCTTTGACGGATGTAAACCCACCATCTAAAATAAACATCCAAATTTACTCGATGTGATAGGTAATTTTTTTTAGATAATTTCGTCATCTTTTGTTAGTAGTAACATGTGTTCTGTCCATTTATAATATACTATGTCATGACCTAATTTTTTTCCCTAAATATCATATATATTTAAAAACGAGGGGGGTTATACCAAACACAATTTATTCATACATCATTATTCACTTTTCCTATTAGAATTATATATACAACCACCAACAATAGCACATCAAGCATGATGGATTTTTTCCTCTTAAAATACCAAGTGTAAACGATATCAAATATCGACATCCACATGATCGAGTGGATCTAGACAATTTTGTGTGGTCCACGCCCTTGCTTTGTGGACCTAACCAAAACTGTGAGCTACCTCATGGCATATGACAAGGATATATACGCATCTCTAGATAAATTATCTTGTCTGCACATTGCAGGTCTATTCATGAACGCTCCCTTGATCGCTGGGTCCAACCTATATATTTGCATATATACTTACATGTCATTAGGGTAGGGTGATGACCTTAGCACACACTCACAGGTAGATTAAAAAGGAGGGCGAGCAAAGCCACACATTACTATAGTGCACACTCCATAATTATTTGACCACATGGCCTAAGCAATGACTAAAGACGATGATGCACATATTGTTTTCTATGCTCTCATGCAGTTTGTTTGTCCCTTCTCAATTAGTCACTTCTCGCCCTTTTTTCCTTTTGTCTTTTTATGGGCCCACATTATGTTTCACTTTTGGTATATGTCCAAGCTTTAGCTCTTACTCTTAGCATGCCTAACATAACAGTATATGGTTGGGCACTTATGGATGTACCTCATGCGTAAAAATGTCTTTTATGATTTTCCTTGTTGCTCTCAGGCTGAAATGGCAAATACCGAACACATAGATGTTTACACGTCTTTGTATTAATTTAGAAAAAGTGTTCAATACAACACGCCTTAACAGTCCTAGAAAAATCAAAAAGTTGTACATAAACGTTTGAATCTTCCCCTAATATATTGCAAGCTATTCTATTACATTGAATAGAAATCAACCCAAGTTCTATCGCCGGCTAGAAGGCCTATGCCCGGGCTGCCGAGTGGCGGTAGCGGCTTATGTGAACGCCTACATATAAGGCCTTGTTTAGTTCACAAAATTTTTCAAGATTCCCCGTCACATCGAATCTTGCGGCACATGCATGAAGTATTAAATATAGACGAAAAGAAAAACTAATTACGCAGTTTAGCTGTAAATCGCGAGACGAATCTTTTGATCCTAGTTAGTCTATAATTGGAT
>Ga0182004_10001666_pt1 | contig 16602 bp, 13 predicted proteins | sample Sormic07211540_1_FD_120479 | JGI IMG/M metagenome (GOLD analysis project Ga0182004, IMG submission 120479) | Endophyte microbial communities from Sorghum bicolor roots, Mead, Nebraska, USA - 072115-40_1 MetaG | ecosystem: Host-associated > Plants > Roots > Unclassified | place: USA: Nebraska...
ACGGTCGAGGAGAATTCCGTGGATAGGCAGCAGGAGCTCACTACTGATCCTTGTTGGCATTTCCCACTGGGTTCCCATCGAAGCGGCCGATCCGGAAGAAGCCGAGGTCGAGGTCGGCCTCTGCCGCCGTCGGGGAGTCGCCATCAATGGCCATCTCCGCCAGGATCTTCCCCACGGCCGGGCCCATCTTGAATCCATGCCCCGAGAACCCGACACCGACCACCACGTCCCGCCCGAGCTCCCCGCCGAGGAAGTCCATGACGAAGTCGAAGTCGGGCGTCATGGAGCACATGCACGACTGCCGGATGACCGGCCCGCCGGAGGCGTCGACGTGGCCCGGCATGGCCTCCTGGATCCACCTGGCTACCCGGTCCGTGACCTCCGGGTCTCCGGCCAGCCAGTCGCGCGCGTCCGGGTCGCACGGCGGGCCACCGTCGCAGCTGATCTTGATGAGCCCCGGGACCTCCAGCGACGGCGTGCCGTACACGGGCGGGTCGCCGTAGCTGGAGAAGGTCGGGAACCCGGCGCTCGCCGAGAGGCTCTGCTCCTGGCCGGGCTTCACGCGCCAGTAGAGGTGGAGCGTGTGCAGCGGCTTGATGGGGAGGTCCACGCCGCCGGAGATGGAGCCGAGCAGCTTGGCCGCCCACGCGCCCACCGTGACGACGCACTTGGCGCCGCGGAACGCCTCGCCGTCGCGGGTCCTCACCACGACGCCGCCCTCGGGTCCCGGTCCCTTTTCGATGCCGACGACCTCGGTGTTGTCCCTGACCGCGGCGCCTTTCGCGACGGCGAGCGACTGGAACATGGCCACGGCCTTGGTGGCGCTGAGCACGCCGCCGTGGTCGCTGAGCGCGGTGACCCACTCGTCGGACGGGTCCGGGACGGTGAAGGCGAAGGCGCCGCCCCACCTGCCGCCGAGGTCGTCGGCCAGTACCTCCTCGGCGCCGATGTTGGCGAGGGCGGCGGCTAGGGAGGCGCTGGAGCGCGGGCCCATGGAGAGGTGCGGCGTCGGGGTGAGCACGCGGTAGCCCGACTCGGCCTCGGCGGCGGCCCAGAGGCGGCGGGCGAGGCGCACCATGCGGACGTAGCGCGGCTGCTCGTAGGCGTCGCGGATGATGCGGGAGTCGCCGTGCGAGGATCCCAGCGGATGGAGCAGGTCGAAGCGCTCCAGCAGCAGGACGCGGGAGCCCCGGGACGCCGCCGCGTGCGCCGTGCAGCTGCCCATGATGCCAGCGCCCACCACGATGACGTCGAAGCGGTCGGCGGTCTGGGGAGCTGCGGGTGCACCGGCGCCGGCCATGGCAGCTCGCGAGAGCTTTGCAAGCTGGAACGAACGTAGTACGGCGGGAGGGGGGAAAAGATAGGCTTCGCCGCTCGAGTGCAGTGGGAGGTGGGTGGTGACTGGTGACTTCAGTGACTGAAACTCTAGTGAGTGGTGACCGTGACCTGACACTGATGATGGGAAACAAACAAGATCTTGCTTGGGACTTGGGCCTGTTCATCTGTTGGCTCTTGTGTCCAACATGTACTACTGTTATACAAGCAATCAGCCAATCAGGCAACCTTACCTTCCAGTGACCATTTGCCAATCCAAACTGTTATACAAGCCAAAATAATAGGCCTTGTTTAGTTCACCCTGAAAACTAAAAAGTTTTCAAGACTCCCCGTCACATCGAATCTTGTGCCACATGCATGAAACATTAAATATAGACGAAAACAAAAACTAATTACATAGTTTAGCTGTAAATCACGAGACGAATCTTTTGATCCTAGTTAGTCCATGATTAGATAATATTGGTCACAAACAAACGAAAGTGCTACGGTACCAAAAACTTTTCACTTTTCGGAACTAAACAAGGCCGTAGTCGGTCGCGCTTTTCAGTACTGTTCCTTGATTTATGGCTAGAGCATGTTCGCTGTCGATCACTGAGCTGAGACGACGCACAGATCGTCTAAGCCTCCTGCACCAGAACAACACATGGAGAGACGTCTCTGAACAGACTGCGCTAGGCTAGGACCTCTCCACTCCATTGAACTTGAACCCTATTCAGAAGACACGAACGAATAAGATAAGAACATCCATCAGTGGATCATCATCAGTAAGTAATGTCTCAGAAAGTATAAACCAATTTTGCCTCCTTTAACATGCTTCTCAATCTTTCGTCAGCGTTTATTTCCTCCCAGTATTAGGGTGACGAAAGAACACTGGCGCCAGATGTACTTCCTTGCGTTCTCTTAGGCCTTGTCAAAAATCTTTTAAGATTTCTCACCACATTAAATCTTTAGACGCATAAATGAAGCATTAAATATAGATAAAAATAACTAATTACATAATTTGTCTATAATTTGCGAGACGAATCTTTTAAACCTAGTTTGTCTATGATTGAACAATAATTACTAAATGCAAACGAAAGTATTACAGTAGCCAGATCAAAAAATTTAGCTAACTAAACAAAGCCTTACTTTACCACGTACGTACATTCAGATGATATACAGCTAGATATACGCAGACATCATCTCCCAATGCCATGTAGGAGTATTTTTTGAAGCCATGTTACACAGATGAACAAAGAGATCTCTCCATTGCGGTCGTTGCCATTCTTTACAATCTATCTGCTCTCTCATTGTATAGTATTGAAAACTCTACAAATGTAATTACCAAACTACATTCTACTACTTTTCCTAAGCCACATGCACACATATTGCTAGACAATAACGCACAACATGAAGGCCCACAGGAGCCAGGACGACTATTTCTTCAGGTCGTAAAAAAAAAAGGCATACATGCATTTGTGCATCCTGCATCGTTCTAACAAAAACACGCAGAATCCCTGGATGCCTCACCGAATTTGTTGTTCCTGGTTCAATTGCCTGAGTCAGCCAGAAGCTCCCCCCGTTTATGCAGTGCTGGCATGGACCACCTCCTCTGAAGAACCATCCGCCTCGACTGCAGCTGATCTCAGCTGCTCTTGCTGTTTCCTGTGGTTAGCCATGCGTCGGTTGCTCTCCATCCAAATAAGGAGAACTGTCATGTCTGCTGGGCTCACACCGCCAATTCTGCTAGCTTGACCTATTGTTTGCGGGCGCACCTACAAATGGATCACAGGGTACAGTTTAGATAAGATGAGACCACAAAATTGGCACCCAATCTACATTATTACAATGGAATAACATGTGACTGCAGTAGTGTCACATTATCATGTTTTCTTCTATATGGTCTACTTTGACCTTGTGCTTGCACGTGACACCAAGTTTCAGAAAAAATGTGGCCTACTAGTTGAAATTCATAGTTAGTAACTGATATCTTAAGAATTCAACAAAAAAAAATGTTCATAATAAATGGACAACTGCTGATGCATATGCTTGTCAGTTGAAGGTTATCTTTCATAAGGTTCCTTGTACATATCCTGAACTTACCTTGGAAAGTTTCTCACGAGCTTCAAGTGATAGATTTGTCATTGAGTGGTAATCCAAATCTTCAGGAAGTTTCCTGTGTTCTTGGTTTACAATCTTAACAGAGAGAAGCAAACAACAAAGAGTTAGCTGCCTTTTCAATTAAAATAAACAAAACAAATGAGCTCATGCATGCACATCTTGAATGGTTATGTACCATTGTTCTAGCAGTTCAACTTCCCTCATAAATTTACACCAGAACAAAATCGCATAACCATAAACAATTACCTGATGTAATTGACTCTGTTGCCGTGCGATGAAACCTTCATACTTGATATCAATCTCTACACATTCCTTCTCAATTCGAGATAAATTTTCGTTTCCACATCCATGCTTATCAAGGAGTTTATATTGTACATGTGGCTTCTTTAGTATGGCTTCAAGTGTAGATAAATCCTTTACAGGTTGGTTGGATACTGCAGTAACTTCAGCAGCAAATTCACCTCCTGATAACAAAACATTGGAGCTAGAGCGTGTGAACTGTAATGACATGCTAAGTGCATTTTATATACTAACTACAGTCAAAATACATGATTCTCTAGTACATGTGCAGTCAACCTTTTAAAACACTGGGCACTAATGTATAAAAAAGTATATTGCCTCCCCCTTTCTTAATTGTCAATCAAGACATCAACTTTCTTCAATAAATTTATATGACCATTTATCTTTCTAATTATATGTTACCAAAACTCTTAAATGTGATTACATATCTACTTATGTAATTTCATGGTAAAGTCTAAATACTTTTATGTAAATTTGAAGTCCAAATCTAATAGTTTGAATGCATGCATTCTAGGACAACTAACAATATGTATGGTGCAGTACGTCAAAGGTATGTCATTATTCATTGGCTAAGAAAATATATGATGCTCACCTGGAACTTTTGTAGATTTCAACCGCTCTTTTTCTTGCTTAATGCGAGCTTGCTTTGACTGATAAAGCTCCCAGCGTCTATCATCTATTAAACCAATCTCTCGTCCCAAAGGGGTTAAACGACTATCAGCATTATCTGCTCGAAGCAATAGCCGGTGTTCTGAACGGCTGGATGTCCATAAATGAACCAGCAAAAACAACGGAAAAAGGGGAAAAATTTAAGAAATTTATGAACACAGAAGTCATATTGAACTAGACAGCATAATTATTCAAAGAACTCAGCATGTAATTTTGTATCTGTAGCCTACAGGAATTCACAATCATTAAAATTATCCCATTCCTCATATCCAAGTGGCCACAAGTTGAGATTGGAGTTCTCTCATCCCCTCTTGGGCTGATTTAGGCCTAACTAGATCTAGTCCAGTTAAAAGGTGGACAAAGAGGACAAGGGAATTCCCACCTCTCACTTGGACCATTCATATTGGATCCGAGGGATGAGATTGAGTTTATGCATATGTGCATCAATATACTCCTGACCAGTTGTGCACCTTCCTCTTAAAATATAAACTCAACTATTAACTAAAGAACACAAATATTACATAACACTGCTCAGGCTTACTATATACTATAGGAGTAAAATTATTTTTTCAGCGTCAGTCATTTAAGCATCAATAATAAAAATGTTTTATACTGAAATTCCATACCTTGTTAGCATGCGATAGGGCTCTCTGAGATCTTTCGTAACAAGATCATCAATAAGAGTTCCTATATAACTGCTTTCCCTCTCAAGAATAATTAATGATTTCCCATCAGAATGCCTAGCTGCATTGATTCCAGAAACTATACCCTACATATATCAATCAGCAAGCTTAGGGTCCAGCAAATCTAGTCCAATCAACCATTCGAACTGCAATTAACTCATGAAGAACAGAGCAAGAACAATGAATAAACCTGAGCTGCAGCTTCTTCATATCCTGTTGTTCCATTTATCTGGCCAGAGAAGAATAAACCCTCAAACTTCTTTGTCATAAGTGATCTTGAGCATTGATATGCAGGTAAGTAATCATATTCAACTGCATATGCAGGCCTTAGCATTAGACAGTTCTCCAGCCCTGGTATAGTTCGCACAAGGGACAATTGCAATCTCTCAGGAAGCCCAGTAGAAAAGCCCTAACAAAGATGTATAAATGATCAAAAGTAGTAGGTTTCTCATCTAAAAAGGAAGGGTTTGGTTGACCAATAGTACACAGACATTACTTTGATACTTTCACATACAGATGGGGACAAACAGAGAAGAAGAACAATATATGCCAATGTTGACCAAAGAAAAAGGGGAAAATCGTGAATGGAGATAGGGACGTAGTAACATACCTGTAGATATAGTTCAGGAACATTTCTACCCTCAGGTTCAAGAAAGATCTGATGAGACTCTTTATCTTTGAACCTTACAGTCTGCAACAAAGACCTCGGTCAGTGGGTACATCAGTCATTGTAGGTATAGTAACTCAATTTTTTGCAAGAAAATTACAAGTTTTGTTGACAATCCAATAATCAAAATAAAAGAAGATTGCATGTAACAAAGTAACAAGCCAACAAGGTTCATTATACAGTACCTTATCTTCGATTGCCGGGCAGTATCTTGGTCCCTTTGCTTCAACCCAGCCACCATAAGTTGGTGTTTCCTCTAAGTTGTCTATAACAATTTGGTGCGTCTCTTTTGTAGTTCGTGTTAGATAGCAGCACATCTGTTCTCTCTCGACGTGAAATTCAGGATCAAAACTAAACCAACCTACCTGTTTCAAGAGGAACATCCTTTTATCCCCCCAAAAAAGTGTAACACAAAAGCAACTTGAACTTCAAGCTTAACCATCCAGACAAACCCTACATTCTAAAAATGCAACTGAATTCCTTTACCATATGGGTGGAAACCAGCAAGGTTCACAGCATATACTAGATGCAGGAAATGTCATAAAACTACTGTGGGAGAATACACCTCCATGTAGTCGAAAGGGTGGGATCAGCTAGTGAATGCATATATTACCCAAAAAAAAGCTAGTGAACGCATATAAATTATTCTCTGTAGGTCTGCAAGTGTACTTAATTCAAGGCTTCTTTTGATCTTACACATGCAAGGAACACTCAGTTCATGGCATACTTTATTATAAGATTTATAAACTACAAAACTCATGCCTACTAATGACTAATTACAGAGAAACCATAGCAGGATCATTTCAAAAGCATGGTGTTGCTATATCTAGCTGCTCCCTTCGGCTCCATAATTTTTAGTCGTTTTGGATAATATTGAGGTCAAAATTTTAGAACTTTGACTATCAATAACTTTCAAAAATTAGTTTGAAGATAGTAAGACAACATATATAGATTAGTCTTGCAAAGTACTTTAAGAAACTGACAAATTTGCTATTTTGTTGTACATGCTGTAATAATAAAAAATCATAGTCAAAGTTATATTTTGGAGAGCATGTCAATGTCCAAAGCGTCAAGAACTATTGTACCGGAGGGAATACCTAATGATACAGAATTGCAGCATTTAATTTCAAAGTACTGATCTTGTTCTTTGCTTTAACATGCAAATATGCAATGCAAAAAAAAATGAATAAAAAAGATAGCAATGAAAAGCTATTGCATTATTGAATCTGCATTTGTCAATATAAGTCGGGAAATTCTGTTGTGTACTATATACCTCTTCATCACCATGCTGGGGTTCCAATCCAGAAAAATCAACTGTCCTGCGATCAATTCGTGGTGGTGTACCGGTTTTTAAGCGGTCAGTTTCAAAACCCAGAAGCTGCAAGTTTTCAGTAAGTCCATGAGAAGCTGACTCTCCAGCTCGCCCAGCAGGCATTGATGTCCTACCAACCCAAATCTTACCACTCATGAATGTTCCAGTGGTAAGTACAACAGATGGTGCGTAAAAGTCCATGCCGAAGAAAGTGCGAACACCCTCAACGCTGTCATTTTTTCCAATCAAAACCTCTGTAGCCATTGCTTCCCTAATGAAAAGATTTTCTGTGCTGAAGAATAGTACGTGGAATAGTCAATAAGCAATGTGAAATCTATCACAATAAATTACATGCGGTCAACAACAGTAAACATCAGCATAGCATGAAAAAAGTTAAACTTTATTCACTTATTTGGCAGGCAGAAAAAAAAATACTAAACTCTTATGTGAGAAGATTAAAATATTTACCTCTACCTTGAGAGTTTTTTTACTACATTGAGGACTTAGACTAGTCATGCAGAACCATGGTCTTAATCCATTAACAACAATATCACATATCTAATTTGTGAAGGTGTCATGTTTGTGAAATGGTGATCAAGTTAACATAACTTAAATGAGGTCAGCAAAATGAAGCATATTCAGAATTTATGTAGTATTGACTACTTTTAGAGGTGTCAGCCAAGAGTACAAATCCAAGTAAAAATTAGCAACTTATGACTAAAGCAATTTAGTATACACTGACCTTTCCACAACATTCTTCATCTCTATTGCATATTCTCTCTTATCAGTCTGAGCACGCAGTGCACGTACAGCAGGGCCTTTTGAGCTGTTCAGTACACGCTTTTGCAGGTAGCACCTATCAGAAGATGTAATGAGTATCCTAAGATATCTTTGTTGATTAACTAGTAATCAAAGTCTGATCTCTCAGCCATTTGAACTTGTAGAGAAATTCATTCTCCAAACAACAAGACAATTGAACTTGTACCTATCAGTAATTTTTCCAATTTCACCACCAAGGGCATCTACCTCGTGAACAAGTTGAGACTTTGCGGGCCCACCAACAGCAGGGTTACAAGGCTGGATAGGGCAGAAAATGAGTTAGGAAGCAGAATCACACTTCTAATACTAAAATTTACATGGAATTCGTTGACAAAGGATGTTTCCTTATAGTTATAGGCTATAGCACGCTAAGATATGCATCATACTAATCAGAATTCATCTCTTCAGTTTCTATCATAAATTCATACCAACAGAATTTGTGCCCTATAAACATGCTATCACATGAGAGATTTCACATTGCTCAATTCCTACCCTCCAAATAATTTCAGCCATGTGACTAGAATATTTACCATCAAGGATCACGAAGCGTGATTTGTTGACGCAAAGGCCTAAGTTATTACGTCATTGCCAACGAACACAAGAAATGTACTGTAGAACTGAAAACTAGCTCAGCGCAGACCTGCCACGCAATCCGGTCAATGTTGAGCGTAAGAAGGAGGGTGCGCGCGCCGAGGCGAGCCGAAGCAAGGGCGGCCTCGCAGCCGGCATGGCCACCTCCGACCACAATGACGTCGTACCGCTCCTGGCGCGGATCCAACCGGCCGCTCGAATCTAGTGCAACAGCAGAAATTTGGCAGTAAGCACCTCTTCTCCGTTTCTCCCCAGCATCAGTCACAGCTGTGAAGAAGAGCTTTACCCTTGACGGCGGCGGTGGCGGCGGAGAGACGTCGGCGCGGAGGGGGGCGCCAGCGCGGCAAAGGGATGAGGCGGCGGAATGAAGTGGACGGGAGGAAGGACGAGATGGTTGCGGCCACCGCGGTGGATTGATGCGGCGGCGGGCGGAGGCGGAGCAGCATGGCCGCCGACGCCGAGGAGGAAGGCGGAGGCTGAGAGAGGACGAGCTCTCTTCTCTCTCCCAAAACTCCAGAAACCCATCCAGCTGAGCCAACCCCTTGTCCACCCATCACTGCTACTGACAACTATGGCCCACGAGACAGGCACACAGATAGGATCCCCCAGGCCCAGAGAGCGCGCGTCAAAAAAAAAAAACCAACGGCAAATGTACTAGGGCCGGCGCACGGGAAAGCAAGCAGACGAGCGACGGCTGCAGCGCCGCCCTTCGCCTCCAAACCAGGTCCGCTGCACGGCCGCCCTCCTCCTCCCCCTCCCCCTCCCCCTCCCCTCCTCTGTCATCTCTGTGACGTATCGCTTGCTTGATTGCTTGCACACCCGGCCTTTTTCTACATATCCACTCGAAGAATTGAATCACTCTAGTATGATTTCTAGGATTTTTACTGTCTGATCAAGTAGCACTGCTAGTACTGTACTGTTCTTTTGCAGATTAATATTATACTGAGGTCAGTTCCTAGTGTTACTTTTGAAATATATCGAATTTCTTTCAGGGCGGCATATATATATTAACGACCATGGCCACCTTGTTTCTTCATTGGGCTAGCTCCATTGTTTCGGTTTCAGAGCTCCTTTTACATGAAAAGTGTCTTATTAAGAAAGATGTGTCGAAGAATATACTGGAACTATGTTGTGGGGAAAAAAAGGATCACGGATTTAGTTTAATGATAGTAAGATTTTTAGCCTCATTGTGCAGATTATAGTTTGTGCTATAATCATAAAAAACATGTTCTCAAATGCTTCTAGTGCATTTTCACCATACTAGAAGATCAATAACGTGTTTCAATGTTACATATACATTGCTTTGCATCTGTATCACCAACTTTATAATGAATTTTCTCACGGAGAAATGATGCTCTATGTGTCACTATTCATTACCTTAACAAAGTTCTCATGTGGCTGGTCTTTATGGACTTCTGCTGTGAATTAGCCAGGATTAGGAAACTCCAAACAGTGCATGCAGTAAATAGCTGGTTCTGCAAATTAGCGAAGTACTTAATTTCCTTAATTACATTGATGGTTAACTGATTTAGCTGGTTTATTGTAACATTACTATATGGAGATACATGAATGAATTCACAAGTTCTGTCTCTTTACCAATCATCTCTTGGGTTTAACCGTTATGTGCAATCAGCATTAAATTCAAATAATATGTTTGCATGTTTAGTAATGGGAACTCTCTGAAAATTTTGATATGTTTTGTCTATTTCTTTTCTGATTCAGGCATATTTATTTTATTAGTGATGGTTAATGGGTCGTAGGAGGAGCAGAACGATTTATATCTCCAATGATCCTGTGGCGGTGGCCCAAATGTACTGCTGAGTGCTTCAGGCGCAGGAAGCTTTTCCCCTGGGAAGTTTCTTCTTGCCCCTACTCCGTAAATGCCACATCAGTTCAGTGTGATGACTCAAGCGGTGACGAAAAGCTGAATTTTGCTCCTGGTAATGAGCCTATCCAGAAATGGCACCGGTTTTTGACCTCTGACAATGTTGTGCATACACTCCGCTATCTAAGGAGGAAACCTGCAGTTGCATTTGCCTACTTTAAAGATACACATAGCCTTGGTTTTCACCATGACTTCTCAACCTACTCAGAGATCATACAGATTTTGTCCCATTCATTCCAGGGGAAGATGCTGGTATCCTTGTTTTGTGAGATTCTCTCAGGAACTGATAGTGGTGGCCCTGAAATCTTAGCGCTCATTGATCACTTGAGAAAAACATGTGCCACTTCTCACGTACTCTCATATGCAGTCAATTGCTTAATCAAGGCATACACCACCTGCCATGATGCACAAGAAACAGTAGATATGTTTTGTCACCTTTGCAGGCTTGGATTTGTTCCAACGCTTTGGGCTTGCAACTTTCTGCTCAAATTTGTATCTCAGAGCAGTGATTCACATATGGTTGTAGCAGCTTATGATCGAATGAAGTGCTTTCAGTTGACACTGGATGCTCAATCATTGAACATAGTCACTAGATCTCTTTTTCAAGCAAACAAGGCAGACGAAGCATTCCGAGTTTGGGTTGGGATGATTGAAATGGGAGTGAAATTAGATGTACAAGGATACTCATCATTTATAATTGGCCTTTGTGATTGTGGAAAGTATGACCTGGCTTATAACATGGTAAGAAGATACGCTGTTCTACAAGAGATATCCCAAGAGAGGGTTCCAATTGAAGCCTTCGCGTATAATATGGTAATTGATGGACTATGCAAAGAAATGAAACTGGAGGAGGCTGAAAAGGTCTTGGAGATCAAGACCAGACATGGATCTACCCCTGATCTATATGGCTATAGCTATCTCATTCATAGTCATTGCAAAATGGGTAACCTAGAGAAGGCATGGTATCATATTGAAGACATGGTATCCCATGGCATCGAGATAAATTGTCACATTGTTGGTTCCCTTCTACAGTGCCTCAGGAAATTAGGCATGATATCTGAAGTTATTGTGCACTTCCAGAAATTTAGAGATTTAGGGCTCCATCTTGATGGCGTGCTTTATAACGTTGCTATGGATGCTTATTGCAAGCTTGGGAACATGAATGAGGCAGTTAAGCTACTGAATGAAATGATGGCGGGAGGTTTGGTACCAGACAAAATCCACTATACATGCCTGATCAACGGTTACTGTCTGAAAGGAGAAACAGAAAATGCCTGGCAAGTATTTGAGCAGATGCTGAAGGCAAACATAAAACCAGATGTAGTTACATATAACATATTGTCCAGTGGATATAGCAGGAATGGCCTTGTTATGAAGGTATTTGACCTTCTAGAGCACATGATGGATCAAGGGCTGGAGCCTAATTCGCTCACCTATGGTATAGCTATTGCTGGTTTTTGTAGAGGAGGCAACTTGAGTGAAGCAGAGGTGTTATTTAATATAGTAGAAGAAAAGGGAATAGATAATATCGATGTGTTGTACAGTTCTATGGTTTGTGGTTATTTGCACTCAGGCTGGACTGACCATGCTTACATGCTTTTTCTTAGAGTTGCTAAACAAGGAAATATGGTGGATCATTTGTCATGTTCAAAATTGATAAACGGCCTCTGTAGGGATGAAAAGGTTCAAGAGGCATCAACTGTATGCAGTATGATGCTTGAAAAGAATGTTGTGCCTCATGTAATTTCATATAGCAAGCTTATATCAGCTTATTGTCAGTCAAGAGATATGCGGAATGCTCACTTATGGTTCCACGATATGGTTGAGCGAGGACTTTCTGATGTCACTGCATACACTATACTGATGAATGGTTATTGCAAGGTTGGTCAGTTGCAAGAAGCATGTGAATTATTTGTTCAAATGGTAAATTTAGGAATCAAGCCTGATGTAGTCGCATACACAGTGCTATTGGATGGCCACCTAAAGGAGACCCTACAACAAGGGTGGCAGGGCATCGCTAAGGAAAGGAGGACCTTTTTTCTTAGAACAAAACATAAGGTGTTGCTGAGCTCTATGAAAGAAATGGAAATTGAACCTGATGTAACCTGTTACACAGTATTGATTTATGGACAATGCAAAGCAGAATATCTAGAGGAAGCAAGGGGGTTGTTTGATGAGATGTTAGCGAAAGGACTTACACCTGATGTTGACGCATACACAACTCTTATAAATGGATACTGTAGCCAGGGAGAAATAGCTAAGGCTGAAGATCTTTTCCAAGAAATGATAGATAAGGGAATGAAACCAGATGTACTGAGCTTTTCAGTATTACATCAGAGAACCTTGAGACATCGAAAGGTTCATTAATATCTGTGATATCCTAAAGGTTGTGTTGATGGATGCCACTTTGACTGAAGGGGCATCCTGCCAACGAAAAGGTACTACTTTCTTGTAATTATATTTACAGTAGTCAATCATGAATGAATTTACTAAAAAAATTAGTATCTGCTAGATTGTGTTATCCAATATAATTATATTTATCCACCTGCAGGCTGTTTTGTTCTTAGAATCCTACCAGATTCGGTCATGAGTGCTAGTGATCGGTGTGCCTATGTGGCTATGTCAGGAAGGTGGACACCTGGAGCATAGAAAGACTGCTCTCTCAGCACATGGGTCCTCAAGGAGAACAAAATTCAGCTACATCAGCATCTGGATCGACGACTATCAACGGAGCTGTGCAGACACCATCGTGGCAAAGCTGGCTGTGGCATGGCACTGATGCCATTTGAGGGTTCCCAGACAACCAAGAGCTAGAAGACAGAGGTAAGCTCTCAGGGTTACGTGCCATGGGGAACTCTTGATGCTCCTGAGTCCATGCTGCACCACATCCATTGGGTTGTAATGAGGTGATTCCAATTGTTAGTCAAGCATAATGTTGTGTGATAAATCTATTTACAGTGTTCGACCCTGAAGCTGGTGAAGTTGGCGAAGGCAATACTTCCTCTTTCTGGAAAATGGACAGGGTTCGCAGAGTTGGGTTAAACAGGTAGGCATCCTGAGGACCTGAGACATATTATTAAGCTAGTTACAATGGGTGTGATTGATTCAGGTACATGGCTGTCCAGACTGGGCACCAGAGCCAGGCAAGGGCAGCCAGGCTGCGCGCGTGCTGCCATCACTATATTGTTTGGTTCAAATGCTTCCGGCGACCCAGGCTTCATTGAGCTTCTGTTTGGTTGCTTGTGTTTAGGTTGGATGGGAGCATTCGCAAGACTGGAGAAGGCCTCGCGCATGCGCCAGTTGCAGCGCCGGAGCCAGGCTCGCCGGAACGAAGTTGGTTTTTGTTTCCTGGCAGCCAGGCTGAGTGGCTGCCTTTGCACCCGTTGGGCCAGGCTGAAGGCCTCGTGCAGCCAACCAAACGGTGCACAGGTGCATCCGACGGGCCAGGTTGGGGCTGCTTCCCCCAACCAATCACGCCCTGTTTTCGACAAAACTATTACTACATTGAACTGCAGGTGGCCTGTGCAGTGCTCATGCCATGTTGGTGTCATCCTAACAGTCCATGTCGCCATTATACTGATGACTGGAATGATGATGTATCCAAGGATGAGCTGGACTCTGAAATCCCACATGGCAATGAGACGAAATACAGATACATAATAATGGGAATGATAGATACATGTAGTCTGTAGAATCCATCGCGATTTCCCCTTGATAGGTCTCAGGTCTCACTCTATATGACTATATCAATCTCCATGTCAAGTAACATTTTTATGTACCTCTATTGTGCACTATCCCTCAAGAAGTTAATACAACAATCTCTTGTTTAGTGCTCATAACATCACTCCAGCCTCCAGGGGTTGTGCTTCGTGTAGAGAAAAACAAATAATCACAAGACCAGTGATACACAGCCCATGTAACCTGTTTGGTGTCAACAAATAAAGATATTGGTGCGATTGAAATTATGACTTAGTTCTGAACCAACAGCTTTGTGGAAGACACAAAGAACCCTAATTTTGCCAAACTATTGATTCACATCAGAATCCAAAGATTGAATAGTCTATTCTGCATTTCACAAGTGCCTTCCAAATGCACATGGAGTTTACTATCGTTGCTGGACAATTGGTGGTATTCCATTCAACAAGGACACAAAATTTCCCTGCTACTATTACAAGATAACATTAGAATTTTACTTGTGATTGATACAAATTACTCATCAACAACATTACTGAATAGGCAGAGACGTTTTTGTACATGCATCGTTATCATGACATTGACATCTCAAGATTGTAATGAAAGTCCTTGCGCTCCAATGTTCTTGCTCCTTACTGTTTGGTCTCATCCCTCCAGACGCCACACCGTCTTAAGAGTAGAGCCTCACACGCATGGTAATTGGCACACGGCACAATGGGCATGTTGATAATGTTGGGCCACATTCCTTGCATGTCTTGCAAGGGGGAAAAAAGGTTTGTCAATAACTCATCCAAACAAAGGAATTAATTGAATTATTATCTTTAAAGGTTAGTCATAGTTCTCAAATCTCAGGTTAGTTCATTTGGGAGAGTTCACTAGCAATAGATATTGTCATATTGGGTAATCATTTACCATTTCACACTTTCAAACTTCGATACTTAGCATATGGAGATGGAATGTGTATAGAAAACTTACCAGGTGACCACACTGAAAAGCCATGTCCTTTGGATTGGTTAAACATATGGGACATACCTGTAGGCGGCAAAGATATAGTTTAACACTTTATGTGACAGCACTCTTGAGAAATATAATGAAAACTACTGGCCCAAAGTACCTGCTCGTCGGCAGTGCTTTTGCCAATACCAGTTGACTTCGAGCTTGCAGTTTGAGGAGGATGTGAAGCTGCAGCATTATCATTTTCAAGAACTTTATTTGGAGGAGGAAGAATCCTAGGAGAGCCAATCCTTTGTGCATGCTTTCTGGAAAAGACAATACATCCAAGATCAGCAAATGGAAAAGAAATGGCAGCAATGCCAAGAAACTAATTCAGGAGCACAAAGAACTGAGTAAGAACAGGTACTCTGGAGGTCGGAGGCCTTGAGTTGCTTTATACTGAGAAGGTATTTCCATAAGAGCTGCAAGGGAAAATGCAGCCTCCTTCTTTGACATATCCTTACTTGTTGACATAATATCAGTGAAGTTCACAAACTGCAATAGTTCATCAATAAAATTCACAGAAGACCAACAGGTCAGAAACTGAAGTCTATTCTACTCAGAAGGCAATGGCAGAAAATAAATTTAATTTAGGTTAGTATATTTTTTCTTACTTGGAATAATCAATATGCTCGCAACTTTATGTAAAAAAGTGACATGTACATGTATACAATAGCAAGCACGGGGTACTTTTATAAGTGGAGGAACATCAACGATTAGGAATTTAAACATCATAGAGTAGTATTATATAATTATAATCACCTGGAAATTGTCAAAAGCTCTTTCAGGGATACAGTCATCAAAATGCTGCATCGCATCCCATGGTCCATCACCCACCCCAACCATTACTATTGAAAGAGGATAGTGGCTGACAACCAAATAGGCTTCAGTAATACCACAAGACCAAGTTCTAAGACATGATGAACTGAATTTTACCTAGCATCAACAATTGCTTGTATAGTTGCTTGTTCCTGTGGACTTAATCTTCCATCATTTGTATTAGAGGCAGTCACCTACAACTTTTGCTCAGGTCAAATATGTTGATAATTCTAGTTAATTATTTCAATGCTATTATGAACATGTTACCTGTCCATCAGCTATGATCACGAGGACATGGTATTGCCAATTACTATTTTCAACAACAGAAATCGCTGCATAAATAAGAGGTGCAAAAGAAGTTGGTCCTGCACACAGTTGAACCAAGGAATAAGCAACACGTAACCACAGACCAGTACTGCCAGTAATGCTACTGGCCACTAATATTTTCCTACGAGTTTGAGGACTACACAACTAGGCTATTGCACAGTAGTTTATCAGGAGCTTGGGCCTTGTTTCTCTTCAGAAACTTGAAAATCCTATAGTCTGGGCTCTCTGGAGACTGAAATACTTTGGTCTTCTGACGTATTAGTTATTACAGCATCTATGGTACACGAGGGGGGGGAGAGAGGGGGGGGGGGGGGGTTTTTTGCTCAAAGGTTGAAGCGGGGAACGCGTTTCCGGAGGCTTCCACGTGCCCCCCTACACGCCCCTCCCGCTGCGGTTCATGGGTGCGATG
>Ga0182004_10001667_pt1 | contig 16601 bp, 16 predicted proteins | sample Sormic07211540_1_FD_120479 | JGI IMG/M metagenome (GOLD analysis project Ga0182004, IMG submission 120479) | Endophyte microbial communities from Sorghum bicolor roots, Mead, Nebraska, USA - 072115-40_1 MetaG | ecosystem: Host-associated > Plants > Roots > Unclassified | place: USA: Nebraska...
CTATATATAGCATCAGTTTAACGTCTATTTAATTTCATAATATTGTTATCTTATCATGGGATTTGTATGTTTATAACATAACAGTTTAGTTGTCCCGTAGCAACGCACGGGCATGAACCTAGTCTTGGAAAAAAATGGATTTTGACACGGTAGTATTTGACAAACATTGTCCTAGTTAGACTTAGGGTCTATTTTGTTCCCCTTGCTAAATTTTAGCTAACTAAAATTATTTTAGCTACTCTTAGGTGACTAATGGAATTAAACTATTTTAGTTCTTTTTAGTCAATATGTTTCGAACTTTAGCTACTAAACTAACTAAAGTTTAGCTAGCTAAAATTTAGTTGGTAGAACCAAACAGGGCCTTAAAAGATTTGTTTCGCGATTTACAGATAAATTGTGCAAATAATTTTTATTTTCATGTATATTTAATGCACCATGCATGTGCTGCAATATTCGATGTGATGAGAATCTTGAAAATTTTTTGGAACTAAGCAAGGCCACAGGTACTGAGGCCCTGTTTAGTTCACCCCAAAAACCAAAAAGTTTTCAATATTCTCTGTCACATCGAATCTTGCGACACATGCATAAAGCATTAAATATAGACGAAAACAAAAACTAATTACACAGTTTGCCTGTAAATCGTGAGACGAATCTATATTAGTCTATGATTGGATAATATTTACCACAAACAAACGAAAGTGCTACAGTAGCGAAATGCAAAAAAATTTGCATCTAAATTACAAGACCTGAATTGCTCTCCGCTATCCCCTAAACTCTATCGTCTCCGGGCGGTTATCATATATCGCCCCCCTCCGATAAAAATCGCTCCCCCTGGTCCCTCCGATAAAAAAGAAGAAAAGAAACCGCAGATCCTGTGGTCAAGTCGCTCGTTCTCCCACGTCGTCTCCTTGGAACCGCAGCCCCTCCTCCGCTCATCTCGCTCGAGAGAGCCGCCGCCCACGCACGACGCCAAGCTCCCAGCTCGTCTCGCTCACTGCCGCTGCCGAACGCGACCACGAGGCCGCCGGATCCGACGAGCTTGCCAAACCGCCGTCACCGTGCCACTGCCGCGATGCAATGCATGCAACCCTTGTGCTCGTAAACGACCGCCGCTGCCGCTGTCGCCTGTCGGACGCAACAGCGAAGCCGCCGGATCAGACAACCTCGCCAAACCGCCATGCATAGCCGTGCTGCTGCCGTACGTGATGCCTGTGCTCGTGGACGACCGCCGACGCCGTCGTCGCACGGGTCCCTGCATGACGCGAAGCGCCGTTTGCAACCCGTGCGCCCGTGAACGTGAAGACATCGGACAACCTCACCATGTCGCCGCCGTCATGACGCTCTGAAGCCGCCGACGTTGTTCCCACCACCACGTCGCTGCACCTCTGTTCCCCGGCCTTGACCAGCGGGGACCAGTGCACGTCGTCATCGGGTGCAGCACCAGCACCGTGCTTCAAACGGTGACCCACCTGAACGTTGTCGGTGAGTAGGAACTAAAAATCACTACGACATCGAAGTCGATTAGAAACCAAGCAGCTCACGGCAACTACTCTCCCAGCGTCGAGCTCTAGGACCCACGTGCATCAGGTAGGTGCATCACCTTCGTCATAACCTCTCATTGTCTGTTTGTTACAAATTGCAAAACATATTGATCTGTTGTAGTGAATCCATTGAACTCATCTCATGCTTGTAATTAAAATATAACGTGTACTCTCGTACTCCCTAAAACGGAAAATATGATTGGTCTATTACTCTATTTGTGCAATATGATTTGTGATTCATAAAAATTGCAGTGACGTGATTGATGACATATAAGCATGAAATTCTAGAGATTTAATCTATATCCACAGGTAGCATGTGTTTTTCTATCATGGATTGGTGTGTCAGTTGCCCACTTATTTCTGTCATCCACATCCTAGGAGAACCAACTATGGCTACTCTCAGCTACTTGCACTTAGTTAATGTCAGTTAATTAACCAGTGACTCAATGAGCATGCGAATCATCACTGCATCTATTCTGAATTTGTTCAGCTCTCCATTTTTGAACTTTCTGGCGTTAATGTTTGGTGCCTCTCACTAATCAGTATGTTAGTTAGCACCAAGTACGTTCAACATGTAGTATTTTTTTATAAGGGGATAGCAAAATTATTAAAAATGATCGGATCACTAAAATATGTAACACATGTTGTGCTCTGATAGCAATATCAGCTTGAGTTGTGGATTGCATATGACAAAGGTGGCCAAACAAGGTCACTTAACACGTGAATGGATACGTAACAGATGATTTATTCAGAAGTGACATAGACTTATCCAATACGGCATTCTTCACTGTAACATCAGAGAAACATGTACTCAAAACATTCAAAGATCTCGGTATTTCAAGGACGTGCAGTCACTAGCTTAGCTGGCTGTGCCTCCATCCACTAACCACAACTCTGTACTGGACCTGACAACAATGCTACCTAAAATAGGGAGGCACGGTAAGGGCTCCCTGGCTTCCTTTTATGCAAACTACAGTAAAAAAAACTCTCCTATGTTTGATCTCTATAAGTCATGGGCACGTAGCTTCCATTTTCCTCAATAATTTCTTGAAATGTGCAAAGATGCAGAGATTTAAGACTACACAAAAAAAGATCATGATTTGTGTGTGATCATCAGTGACATCGCTTCTACCATTTTTTTTAAATGCAACATTTTCTAATTAGTTTCTATAGATACCTACCGAAACCTAGCTAAGCCTTAATGCATTCGTGTTCGGTTTGGGATTCTTTCCATATCAACTTCTAGGTTAATATCTCAGGTCAGAACATGAATAAGTGAATATGCTCGAGACTGGCTTAGATGGTTTCTTGGAATCATACGAACTATATATTTTTGGTTAATAGTTGGTGTGAAGCTTGTACTCATTGATGCACATGAAAAGAGTTTGCACCCACTTTTTAGGTGTTTTTGTTGCTGATAGACTGATACTCATTGATGCACATGAAAAGAGTTTGCACCCACTTTTTAGATGGTACTTGCGTCATTTGACCACCTTTGCAGCCGTTCTAGAAAGAGCATCACAAAGAGCTAAATTATTTTTTTCTCTGCACCAGCAGTCACATTATATTCCTATAATTCTTATAATTTCAACGTATTACCTTATCTGTTTGATCCTTGATAGTAGGGTAAAGCAACCAAGGATAGCTGGATCTATGGAGAAGGAGGTTCGGACCCATCAGCTGCTGCGAAGGAGAAGGGCAAGTTCTGAACTCCTGATCTGGTGGCGATGGGGTGCTGAATTGCTAGCAGAGTTTTCATTGTGATCTCCAGTAACACAGGCACCGTGGCCTGCTACTTCCTCGACAATCTGCCACCTAAATTGCTGTCTAGGTTCATCTTAACATCCATGCATCCTCCAATCCTACTCGGTATTACTTCCTCTACATGGCTAACGACACCTTATGACAGAACTTCCCTCCTCTAAATTCCTCTCATTTCCTTCTATATTGAGACTAAAACCAGATTGTTTTTTAACTGGTAGTTTGTGCTATATGTTGTTGACATTTTTCCCTTGTAATGCTACTGAAACATCTTGTGTAATGAGATTTTATTTTTTCCCACAAGTGATTGCTATTTGTTGTCGCTGGTGGAGTTAGTCATGCCTATCATACGCTTTTACAGGGATGGTTCTTGTGCCATGGAATACATGACTAGAGCACCAATTATTTTTGTGTGGGTTGCAACAATCTAATCATTCTTGAATACATACCTATCATCTGCTCCATTCCTGTGTGGTTGCAACAATGTGATCATTCTTGTTGCAACAGTGATGGGTCAACTTACAATTGCAGTATGATAAGGAACATTCATGTCACCATGGATAAGTTGCTCTCTCTGTATTATTTTAGGTTATCTATAGTTCTTTTATATTCTGCAACTTATAGTTATACACATGGTTTTCGTAGGATCCTAAGGTACTCAAACAAGATGCTCACATTAGCCAAACAAGCTAGGCCTTGTTTAGTTTCGAAAAGTGAAAAATTTTCGGTACTGTAGCACTTTCGTTTGTTTGTGACAAATATTATCCAATCATTGATTAACTAGGATCAAAAGATTCGTCTCATGATTTACAGCTAAACTGTGTAATTAGATTTTGTTTTCGTCTATATTTAATGTTTCATGCATGTGCCACAAGATTCGATGTGACAGGAAATCTTGAAAACTTTTTGGTTTTCAGGGTGAACTAAACAAGGCCTGGACAATTTGCTTCAATCTCATACTTTGTCAAGGAAAATAGTGTATTTGTATGCATTATGCTTTGAGCGCTCCAAAACATATATTAGAAAAACTCTAAACTTTTTTTTATAAAAAAACATTAAACCTGCGCACGGTCACTCAACTAGTTCGAATAAAATTAAAGTCCACTCCCATTTGTTCCCCCACCCCACGCTCTCCCCCACGCCTCCCTTTCCTCCCCTACCGTCGCAGTCGCCAGGACCCGAGCTGCCCGCACCGCCACCGCGCCGCCGTGGGGACGCTTCTTTCCCCGCTGCCGCCATACACCTTCCCCTGCTGCTGGTGCCCTAAGCCCATCCTCTCATCCCTCTTCTCCTAAAAGTCCGCTCCCTCCAAATCTTGCGGAAATGGCAAGCTCAAGCGGATCTAGCCGTAGCCTGGGTAACCCACCCGACTATTGGCGCCGCAATATGGATTCGTCGTCGCCCATCCCGTATCGTGAAGGCCCACTGGAGTACTCACCAGCAGTTCTTTGCAAATGCGGTGCAAAAGCTGCTCAGTTCATCTCTTGGAGTAGTACGAACCCAGGTTTGAGGTATCGGAAGTGCGCACGGGCTCGGGTAAGTCTCTGTCAGTCTGCAGCTTCTTTGTGTCGGTGTTTTCCATTGATTCGTCAATCTCTTGCTGTGTCTCTGATTTATTGGTTATTGGTTTGTTTAGGCTGGTGGTTGCGACTTTTTTAGTTGGGTCGATCCGCCAACCGGTGGGTTCATGAAGCAGCTTCTGCTAGATTTGCACGATGCAGTGAAGTACTGGTGTGGTGAGACTGCAGTAGCTGAAAGTCGATTGGAAGATGCAAGAGTGGAAAGTGCAAGAGTTCTGTATGGTGTTACCCAGGAGAATCATAGACTGCGAGTTATGGTAGCTGAATTGCAGGTTGCAGGTGAAGCTAGGGCTCAGCTAGAGGCAAGGATTAGGACACTGCAGAAGGAGAGGAGGTTCTTCATATGTGCTTTAGGTGGTGTGTGTGTTGGATTTATGGTTGTTTGCTTGAGGCTTTGGAGGATGTAGGTCACTGTGGTTTAGTTCTAGTGTTTATCATGTCACCATGTATCAGAATGTGGTGCCATTGTGGTGTATCAGACTAATGTTGAGCATAATGCTCAGGACCATGTTATGCACAGCATAATGCTCATGATCATGTATCAGCTTTATCCAATGTTATGAATGTTTTAGTTTCATGAATTGAAACCAGTGATCATTGTGGACACAAACATACACACAAACACAGATGCATTTCAGTTCTTGTTCCATACATGCACACACACATATAGTTCGATTGTGGGCACACAAACAGATGAAGTCCAGTTCAAGTGCCACATACAAGCAGACACACATAGAGTTCAATTCTAGACACACAAATACCAGAGTTCAATGACGATTACTGAGCAAACAAAGATTTTGAAACCACATACAAAGCTCACAATAAAACATATAAATCAATAGATTTTGAAACCATGCATATGATAAGCTCCCCCTAAATATGTGCATATATTTTTGGGTAAACAACCTGGCATAAAAAAACCACATATGCACAATTTTAGTCAAAAGTGATAGGAACAAATCATATGCATGCTTTCGTGGGTGTGCAAAGGTGTCACATATAAAATCTGTGATGCATATGACATGAATATCACACAACAAATAAATAGAAGACATACAACATCACAAGTGATATCCAATAAGTGCACTAACATAGTAAAATCCTTACAACCATTAAGTTCCAACTAACAATCACACATGGTTCAACACAATAGTCTTACAAGCCCATAATATAAATAGAAGTCCAACTAGAGATAATGATCATGAAACAAGTCCACGGTCCATACATAGTTAATCATAGATAAATGGGACGATCACTCCCCCTTTGGCACCAAACACCAAAAAGAAAGATGGCATGGAAGAACATGCCTCACTTGTCGTTGTCGATGTCATCTTCCTCCTGGGTCTCACCGGTCTCATGGCCGCCAAAGTTCGAAGTGTCGGTGGCTGGGTAGAGAGTGTCGAAGGCAGGGTCGAAGAAATAACTCGCTAATTCATATGTAGCCGCACCCATCCAGAGGACGGGCTAGCACCTACACCCTGTTGTGCATGAGACGAGGACTTTGGCTGCTCGGACTGCGCAAAGGACTGGGGCTGCGCAGAAGACTGCTGAAACTGCGGGTGGAACCAAGCGGGCTGCGGAGGAGCTGGAGGAAGAAGGCGAACTGGGGACAAGGGCACACCTGCCTCCTCTGCTATCACCTTGTGCTGAACCTCAGCACGGTGGAGCTCCTCCTGGACGAGGCGTTGGTGCTCTTTGTTTGCCTCGTTGATGTCCATGCACATCCCAAACACAGACCGAAGAGCCCTCATGACTAAACCCGGGTTGGCCTGAGGAGGACAAGCTGCTACACCTGCACTAGTGGTGGCCTCAGGAGAAAGCAAAGGCTCGGACTGAGGTGGAGGCTGTCGTGGTTTGCGGCCTCTCCTCGGTGCCGACGTATCTATCCTCACAGGCTTGTATGATTCATGGCAGATCTCTTTGATGAACTGCTTCTTAGTGACTATCTCAATCATCTTCATGATATATGGAGCATGAGAGCAAGACCTTTTAGAGTCCCACGAGGTCAGCTGAATCTGGTTAAGAATGAAGCCAAAAGCACTGAATGAGCCATCCTTATCCTCACTGAGAGCAGCCAAGAAAGGACCCACGGAAGACAAAATTTCTGAAGCACCACCAATCTTAGGGATCAAAGTTTTCCTCACCAACAAATTAATGTAGCGATAAAGCTTTTTCATTTTCTTGGTGGTATAAAATTCTTTCATAGTGGCACCCTCATAGTAGGCAAAAGAGATATCATTTTTAAGGTGAGGTGTGCAATCAAGCCAAGGCTTGTCAAAGTCATCATCATCAAATCCAAGAATTTGGGCAAACCTAGGATAAGAGACAAGATAGCGCTGATCCTGCGTGGAGAAGTGCACTATGCCATGTCTCGTAACTGTAGGATCCTCATACCAAACTGTAGCAAAGAACTGAGCAATAACTTCATTGTTCCATGGATATTGCATAGTCATGATATTCTTGAAGTTGTGCCTCTCCAAAATAGCAAGTGACTTGGTCATGACCGGATCATCAAGTTTGAGACAATGATCCCAATCAATGTACTTCTGCTTCACTACCGGCTGAAGCTTAGGTAGAATAGCAGAGTTATAGTAGTCCAACTGAAAAGGAGTCACAAACCGAGGATCAAGTTTCTCAACAACATCAACTTCATCAGGATTGATAAACCTCTGATCAAACACTTGTCCATGATTTCTCATGTAGTCCTTAGGTTTAGGTGGATGAAAAAACATATTGCAGGACCTAGTGCCCTCATGGGTGTATAAACGATCGGTCACAGGAACCAACTCAACATCCTCATTGGGCAAATCCAAATCAGGAGCATACTTGCGGACAGGAGCCTTGCCACGAGCTGCTGGCACCTTGCGCCTGTTGCGCGAAGGCTCTGCAACTGACACCTTCCCACGCTTGGGAGGAGGTGGAGAAGCAGCATCATCACCATCACGGCAAATCCTCTTGCGACCCATACTGCAAAGATAAACCTCGAACTTATAAGAGATATGGCGCAAAGATTAAGCTTAAGGATTGCAAAGCAGCACTAGATCGGGATTAATTAAGCATTAAAGAACTAGGGGGCCAAAGGAATCGAGCAATGCACAGATCGGACAAAAAGAAATCACCTTGAAAAGGACGTCCATGTTCTTGCAAAAAGGGAACCAGCGGGAAAGGAAGCACTTGGCTGTGTCGCTGTCGGGCGCAGCTGAGTTGGGCGCTGTAGTGGACGGGGTCGGAGGCCGAGACATTGCTGACCGGGATGAACAGCAGCAGGGCGACCGCAGGGGCGAACCACGCGAGGACGACGGGACGGGGAGGGGCGACGAGGACGAGGCCAGAGGCCGGGCGACGCCGAGCAGGGACGGGCGATCCCGACGGCAGGGGACACGCGCGCGCAGCAGCAGCGCTGGGCAGGGTGCCGCGCGGAGAAGTCGTGAGGGAGGGGCGGCGCGACGCTGGAAGTCGCGGTCGCGGTCTGTTGCTGCGGCGCAGGAAGGGGACTGGGCTGGGCCGGCTCCATTTCTTTTTTACTAAACACGAATTGCCGGTTCGGGATGGAAGAAATTCCATCAAGCGGCTCTCTGGACGCGCGGGCATGGAAAACAGGCAAAGCACGGCAATTTCCAGTTAGGCATGAAAATAATTCCAGAAGAGGGTCTTCGGTCTTCTACTACACTTAAAACAAATTATCCGTTTGAGACGGCTCAAATTCCATCAAGGGTTTCTCTGTCTTCAACCGAGATATAGCAAGAGTACAAACTTGATCAAGATAAGAGATGAACGTCTATACACTGGGCTTATATAGACTAAATTTGCAAGTGTGACTAGCCAAGAATCGACAATACAAAACAATAGCCATTTCTTGCAAATTCTGATCATAGATCAAGAACCAAATTTTCAAATTTCACACAATTCTTTTGAAAACCTAGGTCTACGTACAAAACTAGTAAATTTAAGAACAAGCAAGCGTGAAGCGAGCTCGCATGGCCAGAGTGGCCACGATATCAAATGGAATTTGAGCCTTTGGATGCGTAGTGGGTGGTTGTGATCACATTGACCGGCGAGCACGATCTGTGTCTAGTCAAAGCACTGCCATCAATTTTCATGAGTAGCAAGAGTTGGCAAAGATCCCACCTTTGCCAAGAGCCCAGGTGTATGGCTCTCGGCAAATCCTATGTAAACATTCATACACAAATTTATTTGGTCCATCAAACATCAACTCTTACACAATATATATTGCATCCACCATATATATAAGTGCTATTTTACACCCTAGGTGTAGAATACTATTCTATACCGAACTATTATACTGAGCAAAATTCAGTATCCTTCAGTATTCGTGTTTCAGTATTGTTCAGTATTTCGTGGTACTAGGTGTTGGATAAGATGATACTGAACACTCTCCAGTACTGCTCAGTATTTTTTCTACTCAATTTTGACTTGCGGTGAATAATATTCTACACCTAGGGTGTAGAATAGCGCTGTCGTGTGTATTGTTCAAATACATCACAGATACACCTAGCACAGACACATTTACCATAAACATTCATTACAGATACATCTATAGTTCAAATACATAACAAGTTCACAATAGTCAAACCAAAGTCCACAACCATAAGTTCACAAATACATCCCAAGTATCAACCACATCACAAGTTCAAATACATCTCAAGTTCAAATGCATAACAAGCACATTTAGTAGTTGTAGGCGGGAACGAGTTCTGTCTCTCCTGAACCTAGTGGCGTCTCAGGTACTTGGGAAACAGTGTCGCTAGTTGATACTCTCAAAGTTGGTTCGGCAAATAGATCGGACTGGCATGGGCTGTCCGGTTGGCTGGAATCTGAATCTGATGATGAATCAGATGAAGACGGTGATTCAACAACGTAACCTGCATGAGAATCCACATGAGGTTGTATATTTCGGTTGTGATATATCTCAAGTACGTGGTGGGCGATGTATAGGATGGTCCATACCTAATAGCATAGCTTCACGAGAGTGTCCATCATGTCCACCTGCAGTACCACCACCTCCACTTCCACTTGCACCTCCACCTCCACCACCTAAGGATGTCCCTGGGTACAGGTTGAACTTCACCCGTGTGTTCTTCAAAACTGCAATAAAAGTGAGATTTGTTAGAGCGAAGAGTGTAACAGTAATGGAGCAAGAAAAGTGTTGTAACTGCACTTACCCTCTGACCTTGGGGCAGGCGGCGGTGCACAGCCTTCTACAAAGAGCCAAAGTGGCCACATGTACAACATTGTATCTTTGATGACAGCTACAGTCCATGTATCAGGTATACATTGTCGGCTTGCAAATGTCCAGATGGCAAAACTCAGATCTCCCTGGTATATTTCCATCTTGTGAAACCTACATATGCTAGAGAAGACTTTTCTTATGACATTGCTCGTGCATAAATGTGGTGGCAGCCCGTGACCCCTAACCTTTAGATTTTCCAGAACATCAGACTCTCGTGGGCGCTTAGCTGGTGTCACCATTCCGATGTTGGGTGGTATGTGATCAAAATATTGACAGGTGGAACCATTGTAGGGAGACCATGGATAGACAATAAGCTTGTTGGGCCCAACGTCCAAAAAATCAGTATTCAGGATCAATTGGGTTTCTTCCCTCCCGCTGGTGCGCACTAAGTAACCGTGATCATATTGCATAATGTCACTTTTAAAAACTATTATCCTGCACTTATCGAGAATTGCACACCGTATCAATTCGCGATTAACCGAATCTTGGTTTGCTGTTGGTGGCACCTTGAGGACAACAGTGACAGCAAGCCAATTCTCTGCATCCGCGTTCACCTCGTTTTCGTGCAAGAATGTGATGTTCTCCCGACTCCATTCTACCGGGTCCGCCATCAGTCTCTCCTGCAAGAAGGTTGACAAATTCAATGAAGTAAGAATAAAAACAACAATATTAATATTACCAAACAAAAGAAAGATTGAACTGTACTTTTTTAAGACAAATTGTAGGCAACAGTTTTCTTTTCGAAATGTCAGTACCATAGTTATAAGCATTATGCTCAAATATATGAAACAAGAAAACAAGGGACAAGGAAACAAGAAAGACTATCACTGTGTATTTTGTTGATACGGATTAACTTTGCTCCTCTCAGCAAGAGACTCCTTAACTTTTTTTTTGAGTAAAAAGACTCCTTAACTTTGATAAACCAGAGGGGTCCTCAGAAAGAAAATATGAGGGCGGTTTCAGAGTGAATTTCAGAACCTATTCATTAGAATTGCATAATGATATTCCTTCTAAAAACTTCTTCCAAGATAAAGAGACCTACTCTTTAAGCAAGGATGTCTCATTAGAATTCCTTCCATATCTAATATCCCGGCTTTTCAAAATTACTATGGTTTCTTAACTCGATTTCCAACCGAATTATCGCCAGAATCTTTAGGGTAAATGGGCACTAACTCCATTATCAAGAATATAAATATTGACAGATATAAATATTACCGGCTTTTCAAACCTAAGTGTGGTTAGATTAATCAGTACGTATGTTTCTATAGTAAATCCATTTACAGATATAAATATTGGTACTATTTTCTATGAACCTTTTCAAATCTAGAAAATTTAACTTAGTATAAACCTAGTTGCATTCTTTTTTGGAAGAGACTATTAACCAACAGAACATTATGGGAGGAAAATCAAATTGACTGAGCATGACTGCAGTGAAGCTCAATAATCATCAATCCAGCATTACTCTAAGATGTAGATGATAGGCACGATCTATTGGCTGCAGAGTTGTATCTATTTGTCAGTTTTGAAACGATTTTGGAGAATCCCTTTCACTGTTACGGGCATTGCATTTAAGTGGTTAAGTAAGCATCAGTTTAATTTTACTCGCTTTTCTAATGCAAACCAATTTGAAGCCTTGTTAGCTCTAATAAAGTGGATCCTTGTTTTGTTTTTAGTTTCGGAAACATTGCACAGCTAGCCAACAGTAGATTTGTATGCATATCGAATTACGCACAGGTACAGAGACAACGAGGTGAGAGGAGAGTTGGCAAACCGAAAGACTGACGCGAACTCCGCCGCCCGGAAAGCAGCAGAAGTAGCCGATCTCGTGCGGCGGTAAACGCGGTGGACGGTCGTCGGCCCGAGGTCCTCCTCCTTCCCCTCTCTTTCTTCTTCTTCCTCCTCCTCCTACCTCTTCTTCTTCCTCCTCCGTCCACCCTCCTCTGCCTCCTACATCCTCCGGCCCTAGTGGCCGGCTGGAGGCGCCACGCCCCGGCGTTGAGGAGCGGGGACGGCGAGGCGCAGCCGGGAGGAAGGCGCGGGTAGCGGGGACGGCGCGCGCGGGAGGCAGGAGCGGGGACGGCGCGAGCGGGGCGCCAGCGGTTCGCCGGGCGGGAATGCGGCCGGCCTGGGGCGCTCGCTGGGGCGGGGAGGGGCGCGCGGCGGGAGGAAGGTGGAGTCGGACAACGTTCACTTCCCAAAATTAAGGGCTTGTTTACTTTTAGATTTTTTTTAAGATTCCCGTCAAATCGAATCTTGCGACAAATACATAAATCATAGATAAAAAATAATTAATTACATAATTTATCTGTAATTTGTGAGACGAATGTATTAGGTTTAGTTAGTTTATAATTGGACAATAATTATTAAACATAAACGAAAATTTTACAGTAGCAAAATTCAAAATTTTTGCAAATAGAAACGGAAATTTTACAGTAGCAAAATTCAAATTTTTTGCGGCCTTGTTTAGTTGGCAATTTTTTTTTGTTTTTAGCTACTGTAGCATTTTTTTTTCTTATTTGACAAACATTGTCCAATCACAGAGTAATTAGGCTCAAAGATTCATCTCACAAATTATATATAAACTGTGCAGTTAGTTTTTATTTTCGTTTATATTTAATGTTTCATGTATACGACCAAATATTCGATATGACGAAGAATTTTAAAAATTGTTGCCAACTAAACAATGCGCTCTGCCGCACGCTACCGCCTGCTGGCGCCAAAACACGGCTCAAATAATAAACACGGCTCGCTGGCCGCCTGCGAGTACCGCCCCTGTCGAGCTACTGCCGCACGCTACCGCCTGCTGGCGCCAAAACACGGCTCAAATAAACACGGCTCGCTGGCCGCCTGCGAGTACCGCCCCTGTCGAGCTAATATTCTGAGATATATACATGCACCTTGCTGGTTTTATAGTTAACGACACTTGCATGGTTGAAAAATAAATCATTTCTTTGTCCAGCGAGGTGATTATATGCATGCACCTTGCGGTCACCTTGCTGCTAATGTGCTCACACTATTTACAATACCCAACGTGCCAGATTTTTCTATTTTTTTATATATTTTCAGCTAGAGTACTTGAGCATATATATTTGTGTCGACCTAGTTTACTAACATGCTCGTGGGAAGTTATTAGCTAGGACCGGACCGGAAATCGAACCGACGATGCCGGTCGCTTTAATGGTTCATTGGTCCAACCGTTTAGAACCGGTTGAACCGCCGGTTCAATTGTTTCGGACCGGTCAAATCGAACCGGCCACAAATACTTTGAACCGATATATATAAATATGATATAATTAAAAATTAAGTATTGAACCAGTGTGTATGTATATATGATATAATTTAATAGTTGACAGACAAAATGACATAATTTAATTGCACAGGGTGCATACATCATGTAAATATAGAATGACATGGTCACATGATTGAAAATGTTAAACTTAATCATAAATTAACTAGATCTAAACATACTAACAGAGAGCTATAGAAGATCTAAAAATTATAACTTGAAAGCTTAGGCTTAGAAGCTCACTAGTAGTTATATTCTTGTCATTGCTTGATTGCTTCTAGTTCTAGAGGAGCCGTGTAGCAGTAAAGGAGCAGCAGCAGCCAGCTGCCCCAACCCCAAGCCCCCAACGACACCCGCCTGGAGGCTGGAGCAGGACGAGAGAAGCCGCCGCCGACGCCTGCCACACAGTGCCGCCTGGTGCCCGCAGTCCCGCAGCCGGCCTGCCGCCCGCTCGGCGCTCGCTTGTAGGCCAGCGCAACTGCAGAGGTGCCTACCAGCTACGGCCCACGCCCAGCGCGCAGCGCCTGCTCGCCTGCAGGCCTGCGCTGGCCCCACTGGCGCCCCCAGAAGAAGGCGCGCCGCACGCTCCGTCGGACGGCCGGAGCCCGATGCGCTGCCGTGCCGAGTGCTGACCCGCCGGAGCCCTATGCGCCACCGCCGCCAGATGCGTGAACCAGACCCAGTAGCCTGACCAAATGCCTCGACATGTGACCCAGTAGCCCTAAACATTTTTACTGATCACTTTTCCAATAATACCCTTTAATAGATGAGCTTCTCCATCACACGAATTGTATTTTTGGATAAGTTAAAAAACCGTTCCGGTTCATATGAAACCGGCTGGCTCACCGGTTCCGTAAAAACCGGGGTTCAACCGGTTTCTAGCGGTTCGATTGCACGAACAGGCTTTTAAGTAAACCGGACCGGTGAAGGCTCTGGTGGTCTTTTATCGGTCCGACTGCCGGTCCGGTCCGGTTTGGGAACTGTTGTTGTAGGTCCTTGTGCGTGATTGATGATTTATATGGAAAGAATCGGCTTGGATGCTATATATCAAACTTGTTTTCCAAGATGGTCATCCTGGAAGCAAGATAATCATAACCACTCGCAATAGGAGTGTTGCAGAACATGTTGGGGGTGGCATTTATGAACTAAAACCACTGTCTGATAATGAATCAAGAAGTTGCTGAACAAGAGAATATTTGACACTGATGATGGATGTGAGGCCTATAGTCTGAGAGAAATAATTGGAAAAATCGTTACCGCAGCAAGTTTACTGGCTAGCACACCGAGAGTGGAATGGGAAGGGGTGAATAAGTCATGTGGACAAGATGAGAAAGATATTGATCAGTCTCAGTTACAATGATTGTCTTTTCATTTAAAGGCTTGCTTGTTGTCTCTTAGCAAATATCCCCAGGATCATTTGATTAGAAAGGATGTTGTTGTATGGATAGCAAAAGGTATCATTAGACAGGACGAGACACAAGGACCTGCAAGGAAAAGCTTGCAGGAGATAGGAGAGAGCTAGGCGTTGTTTAGGCCTTGTTTAATTCGCAAAAATTTTCAAGTTTATCCGTTACAACGAATCTTTAATTGTATGTATAGAGTATTAAATATAGATAAAAATAAAAATTAATTGCACAGTTTATCTGTAATTTGTAAGATAAATCTTTTGAGCCTAGTTACTCTTTATTTAGACAATGTTTGTCAAATAAAAACGAAAGTGCTATAGTAGCCAAAAACGAAAATTTTTGTGAGCTGAACAAGGCCTTAGTTCTCAAAAAAATTTTCAGATTCCTCGTCACATCAAATTTTTAGACGCATGCATGGAGTATTAAATATAAACGAAAATAAAAACTAACAGCACAGTTTGGTCGGAATTGACGAGACGAATCTTTTGAGCCTACTTAGTTTATGGTTGGACAATATTTATCAAATATAAACGAAAGTGCTACAATTCCAATTTTGCAAAAATTTTTAGAACTAAACAAAGCCCTACTTCGCCTTGGTCTTCTTTAGTTCACCCAAAAATTAAAAACTTTTCGAAATTCTTCGTCATATTGAATCTTATGGCATATGCATAAAATATTAAATATAAATAAAAAACTAATTGCACAGTTTGCCTATAAATCACGAGATAAATCTTTTAAGCCTAGTTACTTTATGATTGAATAATATTTGTCAAATAAAAATGAAAATACTACAGTGTCAAAATTCAAAATTTTTCTGAATCTATTTCGTTTGTTTGTGGCAAATATTATTCAATCATAGACTAACTAGGCTCAAAAGATTTATCTCGTGATTTACAGGCAAACTGTACAATTAGTTTTAATTTTTATTTATATCTAATGCTTTATGTATGTGTCTTAATCCATGTTTTCAATAGCGAGCTAAGGCCAAGGTGTTTAGTGTTTTATAGACCGTAGTTAGCGTACTTTAGCTGCAAAATTGTGTATGACCGCAAATAGCGGCATAATTTTTTCAAGCTATTTCAGGATATAGCGACAAAAATAGCGGACTATTTTTTTCCATGATCTTAATATTGAATGTGACGGAAAATTTTTTGTTTCTAGGGTGAACTAAACAAGGCCAGAGTGAGTGAGAGAGGGGGGGGGGGGGGGGCAAAAACAGACAACAGCGGCGACGGCAGTCCACCGCGTGCTTGCCTTGCATGAAAGAGGGCCTGGCCTTGACAGCAGACAAGCAGCGAAACACTGTACTAGTACTGTAATAAATGGTCGTCCTCTCCTTGGCTTCACTGCAAAGCAAAGCTGCTGCGGTGCAGAGTGCTGGAGCAGAAGTGATTGCAGCAGTGGTGCTCACCAGCCTCCGTCTGAGGGCTGATTGGAGAAAATTTTTTCGATAGGTCGGAAGAATGTGGGATATATTTTTAGAAACTAATAAAAAAAACAAATTACATAATTCGTTAAAAAACTACAAGACAAATCTATTAAGTATAATTAATCTGTCATTAGTATATATGTGGATTACTGTAGCATTTAAGACTAATTATGGGCTAACTAGTCTTAAAAGATTCGTCAATCAATTTTCAACCAAACTGTGTGTAATTAGTTTATTTTTTTATCACTACGTGAAAAACTTACTAAGAGAGCGCCCCTCCCCACACTGTAGGGGCGGTTAACATTTGAACCGCCCTTACAGTGGGTGGGCAGCCAAGCACAAAGCCA
>Ga0182004_10001668_pt1 | contig 16596 bp, 9 predicted proteins | sample Sormic07211540_1_FD_120479 | JGI IMG/M metagenome (GOLD analysis project Ga0182004, IMG submission 120479) | Endophyte microbial communities from Sorghum bicolor roots, Mead, Nebraska, USA - 072115-40_1 MetaG | ecosystem: Host-associated > Plants > Roots > Unclassified | place: USA: Nebraska...
CTATTAATAACATCACAGTAAGATATAGGCATCCCATTCCTAGACTTGATGATATGCTTGATGAACTTAGTGGTGCAATAATTTTCACTAAAATTGACTTGAGAAGTGACTATCACCAAATAAGAATGAGAGAAGAAGATGAGTAGAAAATAACTTTTAAAACCAAGTTTGGGTTGTATGAATGGTTGGTAATGCCTTTTGGATTGACTAATGCACCAAGTACCTTTATGAGATTGATGAATCATGTGCTTAGATCTTTTATTGGTAAGTTTTTTGTGATTTACTTTGATGATATATTAATTTTTAGCATGTCTCTTGATGAACATGTTGAGCATATTCAAAGTATGCTTGCTGTCCTACGTGAGCAAAAATTGTATGCTAACCTTGACAAGTGCATATTTTGCACCGACAAGGTAGTCTTTCTTGGCTTTGTTGTTTCAGGTCAAGGTGTGAAGGTGGATGAGGAAAAGATCAAAGTTGTTCGTGAGTGGGTGTCTCCACAAAATGTGAGTACAAACTTCAATGTCACTGATTTATCCCTTTTCTTCAGATTGGAAGAGTCAAGGATGACCCCTTTTCAAGAGGGGAAGGATGATGAGGACATCCCAGCTATGCACACTTATTCAAGTCCAAATGCTACAAATCAAGGTCCATCTACAAGAAGCCGTGCTAAGAAGCTACAAAAGCAGGTGAATTCTTTCCTTAATAATTGTAATTTTCACACTTCTAAGAATGTTATACTACCTAAGTGCTCTACATTAGTTGTACATAGGAATATATTTAAAGAGTAGGAAAAGTCATTGCTACAGAATGGCGACATTAGAAAAGTAACACGCATGAAGGCTTAGATGTCCGAAAGTGATCTCATGAATGTTCGGACGTCAGAAAAAAGCAGTCATAACTCAAACTCTGTGAAGCTTTGGAGGTCCATGAGGACATTTTGGAAAGCTCATCAAGTCCACTTTCTAATGCCTCAATCCCCACTTCATTTGTACGTTGCAATCCAAACTTATGTTTGGATTAGTTTAAGACTGCTCAGAAGGTCAACAATCTATTGTGATAGAATGTTGGTTCAACTTGATGTGCAAAACTGTACCAATCTATAATGTTTCATGGTGCATGCCACACGTTGCTGGAAAGCTCTTGGAGTCTACTTTCACACCTAAGAAACGGTTCGTTATTTGAACTTTCCAACAAGGAGTTATTGTCAGTTTATTGGAAACTGCTCTGGAGGCCAACAGTCACGCGAAACCACTTCGAAAATCCATCCTGAGGGGGCCTTTTACATGGCCTTCTCTCAGAAACTCCATTTTATTTTCATACCTATCTAGGAGGGTTGTTCCTAGTATAAATATTTCCTACCTCTAAGCTATTAGAAACTTTTGATCATTTGATAAACTAAATGATATTGCAGCCGCGCTGCTGAGTACCTTACTTAACCTTTGTTCTTTCTTGTTCTTCTTAGACTTGTGAAGTGATTCCTTAGGAATCCTCTACTTCGTGCTTTTACGGCTTCCGTTCGGCTATGCCGTATTGTGTGGATTAGTTCTGGATTGTGGTTCTACAGTCGTTCGAAGATCGAATCGAAGTCTTCGCGGTTTCGGTGCCTCTCTTCCTGTCGCTTGATTGCATCCAACCTTTGTCAGGTATAAAGCTAATTACCCGTTGTTCAGCAAGTTATCTTTGTTCTTTCGATCTACTATCGTAAAGATCAGGCCACCCTCATGCCGATTCATATCGGTACCTATCAGTAACAATGGATAATGTAAGATCTTATCAGCTTATTGCTGCTGAAATAAAGTTGTTTTGTTTGTTAAAAAACAGTAGTTGGGAGTATGGCTATAGTGTCGTATAGTAGGTAGTATGACTAGTGCTAAATAACGAGAAGTACGAACGACTTCTGTAATTTAGATTTCATACAAAGGAAGCAATGCCGGCCCTAGGGAGAGAGCATAGGTGCGACGGGCAAGGGCTCAGGCGAAGGAGGGCCAAGTCCAGGTATACAACCTATAGTCCATTAGGCATTATCAGCAAAACTAATAAGAAGACAGAAGAGAAGCAGATAACTACTCAGGCAGCCCAAGAAAATAACTCGGCCTTTCTTTCCTAGGCAGAGAGGAGAGCCATGTCGCACACTCTGTTCAGGACTCGTGAGATTGTGACTCGTGAGTTCGCGATACGCCGATGCACGCACATGGAGCCAGCGAGCTGCGGAGAGCTGGACGAGACACAGACATGGCGCGACTGCGACAACTAGGTTTTACCCGTATGCCATTATGAAAGATTGACCAAATCATGATGCCATTAAAAAGTTATTTCGCACCGCTGTGCCCAACTTCATCTTCGACTGTACCCGTGTGCCATTCCGTCCGTTTTCTTCCGTTTAAGGGGTTTGACATGTGGGTCCTGGGTAGCACAATGTCCTTTTTGCCCTTATACCATGAGTCTTGAGTCGGGGACCTGGGTGGGCGATGTCCCTGAGGGCGCTGACGGTGTCTGTGGCGATGAGGTAGGGCGAGATCTCGTCGTCTGAGGCGGAGCTCCTACCGGCTGCCGCCCTACTGCTCGTCTCCCCCCTCGGCAGCGGAAGCGTGGTGCTGGGCGAAGGAGGGGCAGTCTAGGTCTACGGCGGAGGAGTTGAAAGAGGGCACCGTGAGAGAGCCGGCGGAGGAGCGAGGCCTGGAGGTCCTCGGTAGCGAGCGGTGGCGCCCCGCGGACGAGCAAGTGGCGGAACTCGTCCTCGAGCCGTGCCATGGCGACCTGCAGCGCAGCATCGGCGCGCGGGCCCGGCGCGCCCGCGAGGCAGGCGACCGCGGCGAGGTACTCCTCGACATCCTCACGCGAAACCCACAGCCGCCACGCCGCCGGGGCTCCCGGCTCCGACCCCGACAGCACGTCCTCCGCCGCATTCCCACCGCTCCTGTCCCTCTCGGCGGCATCGGGGTCGCAGCCGCCCGTGCCGACCTCGTCCTCTGAGCCTGAGTCGTTCCCGGCGTCGGAGAGGCAGCCGAAGCCCTGGGCGTCGAGGATGGCGAGCACCTCCGCGGCCGCCCGCTCTGCCTTGCGCCGCTGCGCCGTCACCGTCCGGAGCTGCTCCTCCAGCTCCACCACCTGCAGCGACGGGCTCGGTGACTAAGCCGCCGGGAATGCGAAGAGGAAGGAAGGAAGCCAGCCGACGAAATGCGTGCGCGCGCACTTACCCGCTTGGCAAGATGGTCGGCCCGCTCCTTGGCCGCGACCCGCGAGAGAGACGGATTGTCAATGTCGATGGCCAAGCCATTGGCAGCAATGTAATCAATATAATATCCCTAGATTGCCGGTTCCAGATGAAATCGCTAGCAGTAGCAGCACATTCTGCTTGCAATAGCATATAGGAAACATAATTTTTAGTTTTAGGTACTGTAACTTTTTTGTTTGTATTAGGTACTCTGCTTTGCTTTTGATTCGGTCTCTGAAGTTTGCTCTCTGTTGTGACTTATGAGCTGCGGATCCACCAAAATTGGTAGTCAGTGGCATTTGAGACAAGAAAATTTTGTTGTTGAGACCAAATAGTTCAGAGGCATTCAAGTCTATTGCCAGGCCATTTAACTGCCGTTAGGCTTTAAAATGGACGAAATGGCACACGGGTATAGCCGAAGATGAAGTTGGACACAACGGTGCGAAACAACTTTTTAGTGGCTTTCTGGTTTTGTCGATCTTTTATAATGGCATTCAGCTAAAAGGCTCCAACTAGGCAGGGGCTCCATGACAATGACATCTTGATTCTTGTCTTCTTACGAGTTGTGATCGTTGATTAGTTATTTCAGTTCATGTCTAGGTTCTAGGTATTTTTTTTCTTGTACATTTTTAATCCAAACTAATTATTTATATAGCATTCCAGACTACTACTAGTATTTTGTACTCATATAATCGTATTTTCTTCTAATTTGGGTGTTAGATTAAAAATATATTATTATATTGTTTTACTTTACAAGTAAAATTAGCATGTAGATATTATAAGATTTTAGAGAATCATGGCGACGAGTTCGCAAGAGGGCCCCTTAAAATTCTACGATCTGCACCAGAAGGAAGTGGCTTTCTGCAACCACGAACAGTTCAGTAGCCCATTCACGTGTTTATGTGTGTGTTCTAATCTCCTCTTCTTCATACTTGTGTGTGAGAGAGAGTGAGGAGTATGGCAATAGACACCCATGTGACAAAGCTGGCCAACAAGTAGTATTAGGCCTTGTTTAGTTCTGAAAATTTTTTGATTTTGGGTAATATACCATTTTTATTTTTATTTGATAATTATTGCTTAATGATGGACTAACTAGGCTCAAAAGATTCATCTCGCGATTTATAAATAAACTGTACAATTATTTATTTTGTTTTCGTCTATATTTAATGCTCCATGTATGTGCTTAGTTTTTGGCTAAACAAGGCCTTAGAGCCATGGTTGGCGATCATCAGCGATATCACGAGGAGGAGGGCATTCCCTGCCCTTGGGCCACCATGAGCATCGAATGTAGACATAGAGAATTTAAACAGGTTTGAAATAAAAAAATGTAAAAGAAAACGTTGACATTTCCCCTGCTAACTTTGGTCGAAAAAAAATCTTATTTGATTAATTAGATGCTAATTCTTATGTATCGCTTAGCATAATTATGCATTGCGATGCTAATTCTTATCCCTCTCCCCAATCCTATTTCATTAATTATATGATAAATTCTTATCCCCTCCCTAATCTTAGTTGATTAATTAGATGCTAATTCCTTATTTGGTTAATTAGATGCTAATTCATCTTATTTGATTAATTAGATGCTAATTTTCATCCCTCTCCCTAATCTTATTTGATTAATTAGATACTAACTCTTATGTATCGCTTAGCAAGACGGTGTACTTAGAGCACTCTCAATACAGAAATCATCATAGTTTCTATAGATATTAATTGTAGTGTCACCTAAGCATTTTGCTGATGTGGCAATGTAATTATTGAAGAGAGAGCAAAAATCATAGAAACCGGATCTAAGTTAGAAACCATGTCTACACGAAATCCAAAATATGAAGTGATATGGTTGGTTGACAATGAAGAAAGAATGAATGTGATTGGATAAAAAAATATTCTGTAAAAACTATCCATTAGGACCATGGTTTCTATATATAATATTTATAGAAATTAATAAGTATAGAAACTACATGTAATTTCTAATGTTGGGACTAGCCTTATGTATCAAGGCCTTTTTTAGTTCAAAAATTTTTAGGGAAAACGACACTGTAGCACTTTCATTTTTATTTGACAAACATTGTCCAATCATGGAGTAACTAGACTTAAAAGATTCATCTCGCGATTTACAGACAAACTGTGTAATTAGTTTTTATCTTCATCTATATTTAATACTCCATACATGTGCCGTAAGATTCGATGTGACGAGAAATCTTCAAAAGTTTTTAGTTTTTGGGTAAACTAAACAAGGCCCCAAGTAGCAAGACGCCGTGAAAAAACGGAACGTCGAAAAATGTTTTGCTTACCGAGACGGCATTAAAAAAACGGAACGTCCAAAAATGTTTCCCGTGAGACGACGGCCAGTACTAGTTAACGCGATGTGGACATTTTAATTAATACTCATTTTTTTTAGTTTCGTGGAAGTCAAGTTTATCATGTACGGGAGTTTGTTAGAAGATCCAAGTATATCTTTAGCGGTAATTACGATAAAACAAGTTTTAGTTTAGATAAAATTACAGGTCCAAACAACCCTAAAGACTGTTGGAAAATGCTGGTAGGAAAGTGTTTAGTTTAGGGAGTGTTTGGTGACGTGATGTAGTCCATTATCATCCTTGTTTAGCTTGAAAGATGAGACAAGTCAATCTATCACCGCGTAAACTAGTAATTGATACTAATATAAGAAATAAAATTATTTCGAGGAAGACTCATAATGCATCACTCAATCTAGAATCAGTTGATTTTCTAAACCAAACATTCCACTAAGTGTCGTTCCTTCGCAAGTGCAAATGTTACTGTGTGCGTATGGAGAGGCGCAAAATTATTGCCCAAACTGAGCCGACAAATGGAAAATATAGCCAAGCAAACATTATATCTAAAAGGAAAGAGAGCAAGAATACACGTACGAGTCAAGTTTCAACACATCACGAAATAAGTAGCTCAACAGGCAAAGCACTTTCAAGGAAGAGATCGAACCTAACGAATAGTACTTGCGACCTAAAACATTCTCTGAATTTACACCTTAACAAAAATTGAATTGCCAATGTTATCTACCTTTGTGTTACTATGCACCCAATCCACAGCTTCTCGGTAATGTTACAAAATGACAACAGTATCCAACGCTCCAAGTTCTCAGATCATTCCTCCCAAGATGCACCAAGAACGGCAACAAACCAGGAACTACAAAACACCATGCTGATGAGAAAGCAGAACCTGAAAGCTACATGCCACGATCTTAGTTGTGATGGAATTGCTAGGCCGCACTTCCAAGATTAACAAAGAAAATGGCAGCCAAACATTAACAGTTCAGCTCCAAAATTTGCACAACAATTGAATTAACTGATATCCCCCTAAGGACCAATCAGAACACAAATGGAACTAGCCGACCAGGAAGGGTCCTTCACTATAGTATCATTTGTGACTGCCGAGGTTGTTGCCTTGAAACTGCAGGGCGCCCACCAACCTCCCTCCCCAATTTTCCAGCCAAGCAAAAATGTTTGCACAACAGGATAACTGACAAATATCGAATCAGATCTGCACAGTAAAACTTGTAAGTAGTCTTTGGTGTTACTGAATCTGCTGTGAGACTACAATGGCCTCCACAGGGTAGCCACCAACTTTACAATTCTTCCACTTCACAACCATAATCATCCATGTCCAACCAGATTCAAGCAGCAAGACCTGTAAACAGGAAATTCAAAAAATATAACAAAAAACCTAGTAGGAGCACGACCACAAGTATATTTATACTTAAAGAATATCTCAGATTTGTATTCCACCAGCAAACTATTGGGTGAAAGTTCTGGTTTTAAACCCCCAAAACTCCATGCTATTTCTGGTCTTAAACCCTATAATTGTGAAGTCTAAGGTGTACAGAAGACATGAACAGGTCAGGGTTTAATTGCAAGAAAAAGTAAGATAGCAATATTTCCTCCATTGCTCAAAAGATATATGCCAATTACACAAAAGAAATAAGTCTGTCCTCTATACTCTGCAAAATTTCATGGTGTAGCTTACAAAACTAATTTAGCTATCTTATCATGTTGGGTTACTAGATTCATTGGACAATATTAGTAAACACTTACACCATTCAGAATGGAGCCTCAAGTGATTCATCCCACACATCACCACTTCCATTTGAAGCATCCTCACCATCTTCTTCCATGGACAATCTAATATATTCTCTATGCGCAAACCGATCCCACTCAGTTAGAGTTGGATTTTCACGTTCCTACAATTAAACATTACCCAATTATTTAACTTAAAATTTGACGGCAAATCTAAAGTTTATTAAGGGTTATAATCACCTGGCGAATGAGGAATGGATCACGAGTTTCAAACGCCATGAACTTGTTGAGATTGAAAAGAATATTGAATATATTCCCTGAGAGTTTACACCGTTTTAAGTCCCGTAGAGTGAAATAGCTCTCATTCTGTAGAAAGAAAAATATTTATCAGACCCAGATAAAATGTTTGTGGAATATGTATGAGAATCTACCTCTGGTCCAATCATATCAATCATCTGGCATAGTATGTCCTCAAAAAGCACAGGCTCCTGTGCCATGCACTCCATTCGGTGTAATTGCTCCTCGTAGAAAAATTGCATTTCATTGGAAGTTAAAATACCATTACCATCAAGATCGATGCACTTAAACCTGTGAAAGTTGTTTACCATATTTCAATAACAATTACAGTATTTCAATAAAATTACGACTATAACCTGAGTTAGGATACAGCAAAGATAGAAAGTTGTTTCCCTGCAATACCAAATATATATATGTCCATTCAGCCATCTCTCAAATGCATCATGCAACAAATATAAGTCCATGATAACTCCGATGCACCTTTTTGCTTCATTCTTCCATGTCTACCCCTACCTTAAATGCACATTGATCAATGCGATACACTTGATACTCATCTTAGGTGCTGTTTGGTTGTACGATAGGTAATGCAAACATAAGGGAATCAAGTTGCAGCAGTATCCGAAATGGAACAAGTGATTACATGATTTGTTTGGTTCACTCCACATCTGTAGCATTATCTGATCCTGCTGGATGGGGAGTGTAGTCATGATTCTACTAAGCCAGTATTAGTTTGACGGAACCTGATACCAGCACATCACAAGCAAACACGACCTAACGTGATTTGTTGACACTGTGATCGAACCCCAGGCCAAACCAGTACAACCAAACAGCACCTTAAAGTCTACCAATGATACAAAGTCTAATGGGCAACGTAAGTCTAAATGTACTTACATTTGCGATTGAAGGGAGTGCAAAATAATGTATATGCAGTATGTGTGTGTATATAAAAGAAAACAAGATATTATACAAAAGCAATGTCTTCCTAAAGAAGTTACAAGAAGCTGAATCTTATCTTGTTTTTTATTAAAAAAAAAAAGAAAGGAAACAGAAGTACATGTTTGACAACTTCCAAGTAACATCTGTCAAGATTACACAAAAAAATGTGGGAGTCCACCAGACCAACATTAATTATGAGTTTTCGGTGGGGCATGGACATGAAAAATAAAATATGCTGGGTGCCCCAGCCTTGGGAAAAGGATTGCATTCTTCCACTACACATTACTATATTGTGTTTGGTTTTGAGAACCACCTCATACTACACGAGTTGGTGCATCATGAGTTCATCCCATGAATTTTGGTGGAATCAACCCATTCCTCATGCATATACTAATTATTAGTTTGTGAGGAATGAGGCGGTGATGGATCAACCATTCTATTACACAAACCAAACAAAAAAGTAAGGAGTGACATGATAATGGATCAACTCATTCCTCAAACCAAACACACCCTAAGATTATAAATTGTAAGGTGGAATTATCTCATCACATTAAGACAAAAGGAACAGTTCTACAAAAAAATACAGACAACTATTCAGACCACAGCTACCACTTACCAGTATTCAAGGCTAGGCTCAGATGATTTGTCTTCCTCTGATAATATGAAGTAAACAAAGTCTTCATAACCCATCTTTCCTTCTGACATGCTTGTGAATTTCCTTGGGATCTAATAACAGTAAAAGAGTCAATAAGGACACAAGGCACAACATTTTAGTAATAAAGAACTAAGGTTTGAATGCCAAAATGGAATAGACTAACCTGTGTGAAAATTCTATCAACTATTCTATAGGTCAACGAATGATTTCCATATCTGATGAGATTTTCCTTATCAATCAAAAAATCGTGATCTGTATCCAGCTCCCAGAATTTACAGTAGATAACATAGAAGTGCTCATATGAGAAGTATCTGCATCAAATCATGAGCCAAGATTATCAACTTGGGAAACATTATACAAAGGATACTGTTAAGACTATATAAAGAAAACACAGTGTGAACAAATGTAATCCACATAAAAACAAATGGAAGCACAGGAAAGGTACTCCCTCCGTTCCAAACTGTAAGTTGTTTTGGCTTTCCTGGGTACATAGCTTTGGCTATGCAAAAAAACATATGCACTGTGTCTATATGCATAGTAAAAACTATGTATTTAAGAAAGCCAAAACGACTTACAATTTGGAACAGATGGAGTACAAAAATGCATGTATGCAACTGCAAAATGATAAATAGTCTGATAAAAACCTCAGTTCTGCTCAGAACTCGTATGGTAATACATAATGAATAGACAGTGGCGATATGTTAGGATGTCATATATAATTACCTCAACACTTTGTTGATATCTTCTTCCTCATCTAACTGCTGAAGTGCAGCAATTAAATTTCCACGTTTGAGCTCTCTCAGAGTCAGATGGCCATTCCCAGATCTATTTATGGAGTAAAAGATTCTGTATATCACAGTCTCCGCTGAAGAAAACAAGAAATGAATATGACACAGCAAACATTAGCAACAGTCCAAACATTCAGCAAATCTGATCTTAAAAACAAAATGGATAGTTGAGTTAGTTAGTTTTAGTGATGGTTGGTAATGCTCCAGATTTCATGCAACCAACACTTGTTGCCTACCAGCATTTTCCAATAGCTAAGGGAAAGAATTCAAATCAGGGTGCCATCATTGCCCATAAATTCCTATGGCAAGAACCACAAAGTGAAAGACAAGGCTGTCAGGCTACACTAGAACTACTTTAAATGAAAAGGTATCATATTATGTGTCCATGTCTATGTGACAGACAAGCTTACTGCAAAAACATATAAAAGCCCACAAAAATCATATTTAAAATATGTCTACAAAAGACCGATCGACTGTGAACACCTACCACTGTAAGGATGCTGCTCTACCACCAAGTAAAGGGTTTGCCATTCATATGTGCATTTATCAAGGAATAGAAGAACAAAAAAGCATGGAAAAGAACATCTATGAAGTATAAATTGGACTATTGGAGTGAATTAATTCTCAAGTCTGCTAATTCACTTGGACTTTGGATAGCAGGAATTACCATATCTCTCCTGAAATTCGGGGGTCCCTTGTAAAAACTCTAAGCCAGGGTGAGTTGCCAGTAGTTCTTTCAGGACAGGCTTGAAGTCATCCTGCACATATTACATCGAATATATTTTTTCCCCAACAGTATAAAATTAGTCACAGAATGAAAGAACTAAAATCTCTCCTAGATTCATCTTTGCCCTTGTTAACACTGAGAACATTAAGAAAATAACTGACCTGAGTGAGATATGTGTAACCCGGCTTTCTTAATATTTCAAATATTTGACTAGCCATATCCATTGTAATCTTATTGTCATTGATCCAGTACTCAACAAATGCATCCCTGTGTTTAGATAGAGTTAGACTACCATACTTAAATCTGATATGCAATATCAATGTTCTTCAGAATAATCAGTGTTGGTAAAACAGACTGCCATTTTACATAGAATCACTAGTACAATTTGTCACATGTAGAGATGCAAGTTTGATGAAAGGCAGGTCAACCCAAAACCCACTCTTCCATACTGAACTCTACCTCCACCTAATAGTGTTTTGTTTTTTCTTTTTTTTTTCTAGGATTTACAGACCAGATGAAGTACTGTGCGTCATTGGGTTAATTAACACATTTTTTTCCTAATTGTTCAAACATAGTAATGAAAACATTATTAAAAATAGATCACATTCCCAACTAATAATTGAGAAACTATGAAACAAAAGCAGAAGTTGAGTGACGCCAAATTGTACCATCAAAGCTATAGTGCATGTTACATGATCTGACACATTAGCAGGCGAAAGGTAAGCTAGAAGCTGCAACACTTCTCTTAATGAACAAATTCAGCAGATCATGAAGCCTGCAACCCAAAAGGTTCCAAACCAGTGGCTAAGGTACGATCTAGCATTACAGGTATGAACGAAATCAAAGAAAAGCTAGCATCAGTGATTCAAGGAGGAAGCAGGATAACAGAAACCACTTTTGTATGTATCAATGTTTTTGCAATGGCAACTTTGCTAGACCTTGTAACCACTAACCAGTAACCTATATAATTCCTTTGAAGAGAAATATACATATGAATGCAGCTTTCAACCAAAACGTTGAAGCCATTTGTGTGATAGAGAACGTATCACTTAACCTTGAAATGCCATGCCCAGTAGTCCAGGTACTAGTCAAACATGATACACCACTAGAACTGTAAGCACTTGCATGAACAAGATAAAACTAACTGACCAATATACTCCCTCCATTCCAAAATGTCAGATGCTTTAATTTTGTCGAGTCAAAATTCTCTAACTTTGAAATATTTATGGAAAGTATATTATCACCCACCCCCAAAAGAAAAGAAAAAAGTACAAAATGTAGGGGTTTTTTAGCCCTCTCAACTATTCTCAAAATGCAAGTCAACCTAGAACTTCTATGCACCTTTTACCTTTTTCTTCCATACACTTAATAAATGCCAATACTCTCACAGATGAATGAGCTCTCTTTCCCAATGCAGAATAATGAAGGGCAACAAGGTCATTTGACCTACTTTCTTAATCCTTGTGCACAAATCTTAAACAATAAGAGGGGTTTAGCACCTACTGTACCAAATAAATGCACTATCATGGCGGACTTGATGAAACAAATTTGATGCTGTGGATGTTGGTGCACTTTTTTATAAACTTGGGCAAAGCGAAGTTTGGCTAAGGTCAAAACAAAAAACACCTTAGATTTTGGTGGTTGTTTTTTAACTCATAATTATCTTAATGATCTTTTTAGTAGTTGAACAGCCCACAGTCGATTAAAGCATCATGTGGTGGCTTAAAACGAATGGTCAACATGTGATATCCAACTAAAGTGCTGAAAACCAATTATAAGTTGTGGCAAAAGCAAAGATTAATGTTTGTCTTCAAGTGACAAAGGAGGTAAAAGGCATAAAAATATATTATCGCAATCAAGTAGAACTGGCATTTAGCATGTTTACAAGCTTAAACGAGGACATAGAATAAACCAACACCCCAAAGAATAAAGAACAAACTGAAATAGGATAAGGAGACACTGGCCCGACATCTAAAAGTAACTATAGTTCCTCAACTGGATCTTTACATCATTACATGGGCGTCACCATAGACCTAGGGTTCAGATGTCGAACATCATACCTTGAGACAGTTCCAGTGCATGCAACATCAATTTTCTTGAAAAGAACACTAGAGAAGAATGAAGGAAGTTTACATATGTCCTTTGTGACCGATCTGAATTCTGGTATGGACAAGTAAAAGTATATGAGCTTCAGAAGTTATTGCAATGGCAGAAAGGAAGCCGTGAAGCCATACTCACCTTGAATCTGAAGTCCCTCCCCACCAAAAAATAGATGATCTGTTCTTGATAAGCACTGCTCCTTCAAATCTTTTGTAGGAGGACGCCCATTCTTGAAGTAAAACTATAGAACATATTGGTCCAGGAAATTTTATGCTTAAACAATGACTGTAGCAACAAAAACTTCAATAATAGTTACAAGGGCAATTGTGAAATACCTGAGGTATAACTTCTCTCACTGGTTCACTAACTAATTTTAATGGAGAACCCAAGGACGATGGTCCAGCTCCAGATCCTCGTCTCATAACACGGGGGGACCCAGAAGTGCTCCTAGGAGAAAGTGGTGGAGCACTACCAGCAGGAAACATCGACGGTAGGGAACTGCTTGAAGCAGCATTTGTGCTAGCAGAGCTTCCAACAACATTAAGCACGGCACCAGTCTTTGCATCCTCAATCAAAGACTTTACCTAAGGTACATGAAAATAAACACTGTAAGAAACTGCACATCTGACTTCCTACCTACTCCCTCCGTTCCAAACTGTAATTCGTTTTGGCTTTTCTAGATACATAGCTTTTGCTATGCATCTAGATATACACAGTCTAGATACATAATAAAATCTATGAATCTAGAAAAGACAAAATGACTAACAATTTGAGACAGAGGGAGTACACTGCAGAGTTTCAGATCACTCACATAAACACAGAAAGAAAAACTAAACAATTTACAATAATGAAAGTTATTACAAAAGATCTGCATTTGCTGGAGAGGATACCTATAGATAATCACACACAAGGAAAAAATCACACAGCAGATGTGCAAATACAGCTCTAACAGTGGTAGTGGTCGCAAAGGAAGGAGAATATTGTAGTACCATTGGATAAAGTAGCAGTATCCTCATAATTCATAAAAAAGCCTAAATCTGTAGGGAACACTACTGTAGGTTTCATAAAGCATCATATTGCCAATGCAAATTTTCCATTTTCACCCCTAGGTATCATGCATTTATTCAATCAATTCAAGCCTTAAACCCATCCACTTATATCTGCAATTGGCCATCCTTATTTCCCGATGGAAAATCTTAAGGGCAAACAGATATATTTAGAAACCAAAACATACCAGGCCACAGAAAGAGTTATAGCTTCCAATATATCTATGTTAAGTACATATCAAGGCCCATTCTATAGGCCCATATGGCCCATGAGGCTCTCTATATAATGTCATCTCCACTAATGGAGTCATTGTCTTCTGAAATCTTTGAGATTAGTAACATGGTATCAAAGTCATGGATTAGCGGTGGGGTTAGTGCTAATCCAATGTTTTAACTTTCAACCCAACCATGATCCACTCTTCCTTCCGGTGTCTTCATCCTCCGTTCAGCCGGTGCATTGTTCGTCTGCTCGCTGTTGTGCTATAGAAAAAATAACCTACTGTAGTGGTAGCACCAGTGGTCGTTACATGGTCTATTGCTGCAGCACCGCAAACGGATACTGTTTTGAATTTTGAAACAACAATAAGGTTCATATATATAATATCTAAACAAACATGCATAAACTAAGCTACCAAGGAGCACTTGAGAGCAGTCAAAGGAACAGCGCACACTCTCTCAACTCAAAAGTCATTGAACTCAGCGTCAAATATAAATAGATGCAGTTGTTCACAAAAAGCTACCGGCGACAAACCAGAAATGAGCTAAGAGTCAAAATCAGCATCACTGTTGGAAAGTTAAAATATAGCACAGCTAATTAAAAATATTCTGCATGCCTCTACCGTAATGCTATTGCAAAGAGAAAACCTCAAGTCCAAAATTTCATGTCCATGAAAAGGTAGAATCAATATATGTACTAGGCCCCCAATAAGCACTTTGCAAAACTGATGGACAACACAACCTAACTCAAATTGGAGACAGGCATAGCTAACCATCTTAAGCTAGTGTTCTTATAGTGCAGCACCAAAATAATGGCATCAATAGGAATGTACATGTTTGCATACCCAACAGATACGACCTGCCCATAAAGCTCAGACCACCTCACTAGTATCAACCGCCAGCTACTCTCTTAAACTCTACTTATACAGCAATCAGGCCCGTCCTTAGGGGCGTGAGGCCGGTGCGACCAAATTGAGGGCCCCAAGGTGACACTAATCAGATCACTGTATATGGCACATATCTCCTACAAATATGATACATGCTCATGTCACCAAGTTACTAAAATTCAGAAAACAATGGTAGCGTAGATAACAATAAAGTAATTCAATGAAGATAAAGATCACTACCAGACTCTCAGCCATAAGTTGCTTATAAATGATTCAATGTGGTATTAAAACCTTGATATCAGAAAAAAAAAAGAATAATCCATCCAACAGAGATGGCATCTACCAAATTAATGAGTTTCCAGAGACAGTCATAGAACTGTCAGACAGCACAACAGCATGAGGAAAAAAAATGTTTAGCAACATGAATCCTTTGCACTAACTGTATATGCATTTTAAGCAGTCTTCTATGGTTGTCACTTAAATCGACAAATTAACAAGTCTGATCGAATAATTAACTAAGAAAGGGCACCCCAACCTTCCAGGTTCACTAAACTACAGAGCTTGGGAGTGCAGAGTTTAAAATAATCAAAGCTCAGATGAAGACCCAGAGATAATCACAGGAAGCAGAGACAAATGCTATATCCATGCTGCCCAGTTACACTGAAATTTACATTGGCGAGTTTCCAAGAACAAGATCATATAGACCAAGAAACATAAGTACGAAGAAAGACAAGCCAAGCCACTAAATGAACCCTGCAGTTTGGCCTACCAAACTCAATCATCATACTTCATCGAAGTCACAAGCTCGTAAATGCGATATACGAAGTAACAACCTAACCAGTACGCGCCGCAGCACAAAGGACGCCAACCAAAACGTTCGAACGATGGTTCTAACTTGTCTGAGCCTAAGATCAGAGTCCATAGAAATTTAAGCACAGAGCAAAGCAGCAAGCGAGGAAAGCGAGAGGGCGCGTTGAAGGGATACCAGTTTGGCCGTCTCGGGTAGCACGAGCCACTGCGAGTAGAGCGCATCAGCTATTATGGAGTTCTCACGAAGCGCGCCCGGCGCGAGCTCCGCCAGCTGCAGCAGCTCCGGGTCCAGCGCTGCCGCGTCCCTCCTCGCCGGCTCCACCTCCATTACTCCAAAGCTCTAGAGGCCTTCTCATACACCAAGCGGGCCACCAAAACCCAGATCTGCCTCCGCGCGTCCGGACGCTGTTCCGGCGGGGAGGAAGGGCGCAAATCGGAGCTCAGCGGGATCAGCGAGGAGCAACGAAGAAGGATCGAGTGCCGGCAGCAGCGGGATCTGAAGCGACGGCTGGAGGCGCGGGGCGGGAGTAGGCGAAACCCTAGGCAAGCAGCCGAGCGAGGAGGAGGAGGAGACGGGAAGACGGCGATGTGGTAATGGTGGGCGTCGATATAACAGCGGAGGGCAAAATAAACTTGTCTTTCGGATGCCACTTTCGGTTTGGGCTACTAAGGCGCTGTTTAGATTAGAAATAAAAATTTTTTTTGTGTCACATCGGATGTGTCGGAAGGATGTCGAGAGGAGTTTTTAGAAACTAATAAAAAAACAAATTACATAACTCGTCAGGAAACTGCAAGACAAATCTATTAAGCATAATTAATCTATCATTAGCACATGTGGGTTACTGTAGCACTTAAGGCTAATCATGGA
>Ga0182004_10001669_pt1 | contig 16596 bp, 15 predicted proteins | sample Sormic07211540_1_FD_120479 | JGI IMG/M metagenome (GOLD analysis project Ga0182004, IMG submission 120479) | Endophyte microbial communities from Sorghum bicolor roots, Mead, Nebraska, USA - 072115-40_1 MetaG | ecosystem: Host-associated > Plants > Roots > Unclassified | place: USA: Nebraska...
CCCGCCGGCCAGGTGAGAGATGAGCCTCACGGCGGCCTTCCGAGCCGCCAAAATCCCGCGCCCTCTTCCCCCAAAGTGCGGCGAGCCAGCCGCCGCCACCTCGGCCTCGGCGTCCGGGGATCCGCCGGCGGTGCCCGCGAAGAGTACTAAGGCGCCACCGCCGCCGTGGTGCGTGTACCTTATAGCCTCCTCCCGGATCCCCCGCACCTACGTCGGCGTTACCACCGACTTCCCTCGAAGGTGATTCCTCACCCTGCCCTGCCTGCCTCCGGCCTCCCCGTTCCTTTCCCTCCGTGTTTCTCCACTCACTTGTCTCGGATATTCGTCGTATAGTGCTAGCATTTAGGGGAATCCGTGGTTTGGAGTTGTAGCTTGTGAATGGAAGTGGAACCACAAGAAATTAACCCATCCGTTTGCGATTGTTGCATGACAGTGTGGCTCGATTTGTTAGGACTGAAATTCGACTGCTTTTCTTGATTCCTACGCTCAGAGTTGGAGGAGAATAGAAGGAAGCTCTAGCAAGTGCTGAGCTCCTTTGTTGAAGATATTAAGATGCGCAGGGTTCCTTGTAATTAACCAAAGATGTTAGACATGCGCAGTTGGAATACACATGCCTAATCAGGCTGTGATGTGCTTGTCTTTCTACTTAGCTTCACCATCATCGTTGTCATGAAGTTGCTTCAATGCGAGCAAAGCATTTGATAAATGCATACCAATGGTGTTTATCAACCTACTGGTTTGTCTCAGAATAGTGTTGAGTTGTGTTGAAATTCTTTGAGTTGCCTTGCTCTGGGTTGTAGGATACCCATGCTTGGAAATGCAAATCTTATTCACTTGTTTTCAGTAGGTATATGTTAATAATAACAGCTAGCAGTTTAAGGAAGCATACATTAAAATGAGCTTTTTTTAGGTTGCGGCAACATAATGGTGAGTTAAAAGGTGGTGCAAAAGCTGCCTCTGCTGGAAGGCCTTGGAATCTCGCATGCCTTGTTGAAGGCTTTGCCAACAGAAGTGAAGGTTAGTTGTAACTATCTGTTTTCTGGCTTACAGCTTCACACTTTGGAAGGGACTTTAGAACAGTCGCTTGTCATGCTCTAGGTTTTGCACACAAGTACAACTTCCCTGGCTATTTAGCTTGGGATTACTAAAGTTACTTGTATTGGGAAGTTGGAGCATGCTGGGACTATTCTATATGTTTGTTCAGGCTTTCAGTTAATGGCGCTATGTTTACCTTACCATACTAACAGCGCAGCAACTTGGCTGCCTGTCCTGTGTGCTGACGTATAACTGAGAAGGTCACCTATCTTTTGTAGGCAGTTAATCCTTTGGTACATAGCATTCAATTTTTTACTTCCTTAATTTTTCACAAATAAAAATGTTAGTACCGTCAACGAGTTAGAGTGTTTCAATTCATAAATGCTTCTTAATGTAATGTTCAGCTTATTGTACTTACTAGCATCTGCAATTTCTTGATCAGAAATGAAATGGTCATCTGCTACTTGAGTTTGAACTAATACAGATGTCTTATTCCAATTATCCTTTTGTAGCCTGTGAGTTTGAATCGAAATGGAAGAACATCTCCCGAAAAATGGCACGGAAACGGACTGAGCCTAGCTTGAAGTCAGTGTTGCAACATCGAGAGGCAGCATTGAGCAGAGTGGAAGCATTCATGGATTGTAGCCACCTACAAATCAAATGGCAGTCAAGTTGAGATTATTTAATCATTCACACTATGCAGGTGGCAGGCATAACATCGAATAATATCACCACTTAAGAACCCCCTTGTCTTCTAGTAGATCATGGCAAAGATAAATTAATCTTCTACTGCATGATCAAGATGGCTTCTGTTATGTTTTCTTAACATGGAAACACAAGAGTAGCTCCAGTGGCCAGTGTACAATTGTATTTTTGATTTATTTGTATGAGCAATTGTTTCCGAAGGATAGATAGTCTTCCATTATATTGGTCATCTGATGCACCTATTTGTAAATGTAAATGATACTTATGTACTATCACTTATATTTCTTCTCATTCATCTTGGACTTTTAGTGTAACTATTCTTTCTTTGTTGCATTTTGAGCCAAATTGTGCAGAATGCCATATGGAAATGTATATTAGGATTTGGAACTGTTATTACTAGCACAAGTATGCAACAATATAACAAAGAGATGTTTACTTTTTATGTTTTGGCGATTCTCTTTGTCTATAGGAAACTTTGCCGACTTGCTGAATTTTACAAGTAGAATTTGCACAAAAGGAATGTAAATCATTGATGCGGGGTTATGTTCCACAGAATCTGCCATATGTATCTCTGATAGTATGTAAAAAATTGAATGCTAAAATACCTGATTTTGAAACCTATTAGGTAAAAACACACACTCCACCAGTAACGTTTTGTCCGACCATCTTGACACCCTAGTTCACATCTAAATCCTTCAGAAATAGAATTTACATTATCTGCCGTACCTTCTCAAATATGAAAATAGTGACATGCATTCCAACGAATCTCAAGTAAGCAGCAACGGTCAGGCTATGGCTGGCCATCCCAACACCATAACTAACAGCCAGAACCTTCAAAATAAAATCTATATTGTCTGTTCTATCTTCATATTCTCATGTGTCTAAAGATAATGAACATATATTGTCTGTTGTAGCTATCTTCATATTCTCATGTGTCTACAAATAATGAACAGAGGGAGGTGACAGTAGCAGCTAAGGGCAACGGAGAGCCCCGACCAAAAAAAAATAGATAGGGAGTATTGATGTATCGTTTGACTTGAATGCCTTGGTTTTCCCAAGCGTGGATAGGTTGGGACTTTGGATAAGTTGGAGTGGCGTTTTCACCCATCATGCCCAAAAAAAGGATTGGGAGTGTAGTGCTCTTAGAACAATGAGTTTTGTAAGCGGCTAAAAAAGGTTGGAAGCACATTTATTGGGTTTCTCCAACCTTTTCTAGAATCTCACTCCTAAACATAGAAGACAATTTTGCATCACAAATCCCTGAATATTTCTCTATGACCCAACCAATTTTATACTTTCTTTCTTTTAATTTCTTGTACATTTACATTGAGAACCTATCCTTACACATCATTCTTTGACGTCCTTCCACCTCCAGATTGGCCGATTATATATCTCTGCAAGATTAGATTGATTGATTTTTCCAAGTGCAAAAAGGTTGGAAGTTGAGATAAGGATAAGTAATTCCGTCAATCACATATTATCATCACATGCACAACAAAAGGAAACCAGACATTTCAATTACAGACAAATATTGGCAAAGATGTTTGGATTGGTACATGGTACGGTCAAATCATTGGAGTGAACAAATAATGAAGCAGATTCACATGCAGTTACTTTCCAAGCTATACAAATCCCTTGCTTTGCAGTTGAAAATTGTATGTCTTCATAATAAGGTCCTCACCTGCCGCTCCACCGGAAACACCACCTCGTGGTTCAATATATTTCACTGCATGGTTGCCCGTTATACCATCACGAACACAAGAAAGATGATTGTGACAACATAGGAAACAATCACAGGAAATATCAAACACATTCGGCGACAATACAAGCACATACAATCACTGAATCACAGGAAAGTTTAAAAACATAAGCATACAGTCACATGAAAGATTACACCCATTTGGTGACAAACATAATTAAGCATATAGTCTAGTCTCGAGCAACTTCACCATGTATCCATGGGCCTCTCTGGTGTTTACACAAGGGTATTTAACATAGCTAACACAGGATGCTAACTACCCTACTAGATCCTTATAACTATCTGCAGGCACACCAATTTTCACCTCACCTCAAAGCCTGACGAGGCACCTCACTCATTGGTTGAGGGATCGGCAACCCACCAAAATCTTGTGGGAAGAAGTTGAAGTTTGGCCCAAAATTAAATTTTACTACACAGTTGGGCTTGTTGGGCATAGTATACAGTGATGCGGCTGGGTAATACCTCCCTCCTAAAATGTCCTCGAAGGCAAGGCCTTGGGATACCCCATTCTTGAAATAGCATATCTTACTCCCTGTATATGCAAGAACCACATAATATTCAAATTGTCAGGACAAGAGTAGAATAATTGATACGGAAAATAACTGTAAAAGAGATAGCATGACACATCATTTTCTATTCAAGCGCGCTGAAAATAGTGTAATGTAATGGAACACAAAAAAGATCCATATATGTGCATTGAACACCCAATATTCAAACATTTTAGCATTGATGTGATAACTAAAAACCCCTCAAGCATAACGAATTGGGATTTCTTAGTACCCTACACAAAAAATCAATGTTCAAAATGCACCTTATTCATATATGGAAGCTACAAACAACATACTTCAATAGTTAAATATTGGAGATGCACCTTATTCATGTCGAGCAGCAACTATATGTGGCAAAGGTGTCATGATGACAGGAAATACAGAGTCCAAAATGAAATAAAAGGATAAATTTAGCATTGCAGCATCAATAGAGTAATAAAGCTCCACTGATATGGGTAATAAGCAGAAATATAACAATATCATAACAGCATGCTGGATAAAAGTAATAAATTAAGCTCCAATGGTCAGTTTTATTTATGCAATCCACATTAGACAGGCTTTGGAGATTACTACAACTCTACAAGATGAATAAATGGGAACTGCTACTTCCATTATCCAAAAGTCTGATGGATGTTTTCTTTCTAATTTTGCCCAGCAGAGGCGTGGTTTGATTGTTCCCAATACATATTTCGGTGATTTTGGTGTGGATACTTCCTTGCAAGAGTTACTGAAAAGATGAGTTCCAAGAACCTTTGTTTCCCCAAGCATCCAAAAACAATTAGGAGCAGAAAAATTCATGTACTCCAACAAATTCCCCAAGATATGGTTAACAAAAATCAAATCATTCAGTACTGTTCATCAACCGGCAACAGCTAGCAGCCTCTAATCAGCCATGCACAGTTGGCCACGGCTGCCGTCTGGCTAGGGGCATGCCATGGTCAGCCATATGGACAGCAAGGGGCTAGCCATGTAGTCATGGAATCCATGGGTGGAAAATGAAAGAAATTTGAAAAAGAGGAATTTGAAACACACTCACCTGGAACATGAGCCTGTGCGTCCTGCCCTTGCACAAGAAAAGGCTTGCCCTTATTGTTCAGATTCACTTGAGGCTCATACCTCTCGCCATCAGGCAGAGAGATGTAAAACCCTAGCACATCTCCTTCCCCGTACCCTTCTTCCCCATAGCTGTCCCTCCAGGACATGTGCACCTTTGCGCCATCGATGTCACGGTACCCAAAGCTATACGCGCCACAACCGACGGGCATGTCGATGTCCGCCATGTTGGTCGCCCACCCGAGGCGAGCGTGGCCGGTGGAGCCGAGGTGGATGACCTTGACCTCGAAGTACCAGGCTCCGGCCGCGACGCCGTGCGTGGCGCGCACCATGCGGTAGCCCTTGGAGCTGGCGGCGGTGAGGCGGTCAGCCAAGAGCAGGATCCTCTCGGACTTGAAGACGCGGGAGAGGAGCACGGGCTGCCCCGGCGCGCACTCCTCGGCACCGGCGGCGCCAGGCCAGGGCTGAGCGGCGGCGGCCCGCTGCTGCGGCGTCGCCTTCTTATTCTTGCGCTTGCGGGAGGTGGACCTGGTCCAGATGCTGTTTTCGTCCCTCTTCGACGACTTGGACTTGGTTTTCTTCTTGGGTGCCGGCGCCGGCGGCTTGCTGCAGGATCCCCCGCCGTAGTCATCACCGTCGACAGGGGTTTCGAGACCCAAAGAGGCATGGGTAACGTGGAGACTGAGCTTTTGGAAGGCGTCGGCGGCTGATGCACTGGCGTCGGGCAGCAGCGGGGCTGGCGTGACATCCGACGGAGGCTGCACCGCGGGCGGCGGCGATGGAGTGGCCATGGATCGGGCGCAGATCGGCGACGGCGGCGGCGACGGAGAGGCCATGGATCGAGCGCGGATCGGAGACTTTGGCGGCGGCGGCGGCGGCGATGGAGGATTAGGGTTTTGAGGGTGGGGGAAAGAGGAGAGCCTCCGATCGAACTGGCAAGGCACGGTGTGTTGCGTGGGGTTCCTATTCTCCTCTGTCGTCTCGTCGTCTTGCGGGGACCGGGGGAGCGGGCTGGCGCCGGCGTGCCGCACGTGCTCGCCGTGGTGCTGCGCCGTTGCCGTCCACGTCGTCGCCGCGCGCAGGCGCAGGCGCAGCCCGCGTCATCCATTTTGCGCGTCTCCAGCTACAAAACGCCCAGGTCCAGGCGTGTGTCTCTAGGTCGTTCATATACACTACCTCAGTACCTCTCGCATGTTTGAAATGACTCCCGACTTTCAATGCCACCGCCGCCGTGGTGTTTTTTTTGTGGTGTGTGTGTGAACTGCGAAAGGCCTCCATTGTGTTTTCAGAGTTAGGCCTTGTTTGTTGCAGTTTTTTTTTTTTTACCTCAAGGGCATACGCTCCTAATACTCTCTCCAACACTAGATTCGCATTGAGAAGTGTGCAAACACACATCTCAAAGCAGATTTGCATTGAGATGTGTGTTTGTACACTTCTCAATACGAATACAATGGTAGAGAGAGTGAGAGCACATGCCTTTAAGGACAAAAATAACTTTCCCCTTGTTTAGGCCTTGTTTACTTCCACCCAAAAGCCAAAAATTTTTCAAGATTCTCGTCACATCGAATCTTTAGACGCATGCATGGAGTATTAAATATAAACAAAAATAAAAACTAATTGCACAGTTTGGTTGAAATTTACGAGATGAATCTTTTGAGCATAGTTAGTCCATGGTTGTACAATAATTATACCACAAACAAACGAAAGTGCTACAGTGTCGCGAAATTTGTCCCTTCGCGAACTAAACAAGGCCTTAGTTGGCAAAATGAAAAGTTTTCGGACACTGTAGCACTTTCATTTGTTTGTGGCAAATATTGTTCAATTATGAACTAACTAGGCTCTAAAGATTCATCTCGTGATTTACATGCAAATTGTGTAGTTAGTTTTTATTTTTGATTATATTAAATGCTTCATGCATGTGCCGCAAGATTCGTGTGACAGGAAATATTGAGAAGTTTTTGATTTTTTGGGTGAACTATTTTTTTTTTTTTGCAAAATGGAGACCGTAGTATTTTTGTTTGTATTTGACCAATATTGTTCAATCATGGACTAACTAGACTCAAAAGATTTATCTTGTAAATTATAGACAAATTGTAAAATTAGTTATTTTTTATCTATATTTAATGCTCCATGCATGCCACAAGATTTGATGTGACAGAGAATCTTAAAAAATTTTATAAACTTTTTGAGAAAGTAAACAAGGCCTTAGGGATGGGTCACCGGAGTACATGTTGTTTCTAGGTTTTAACTAATCTAGGTCTAGAGAAGATATAGGCAAGGCACAGGTGGATGGCGGACTGGCGGTGCTGGTCGATGAGGCGAGGGTGGGACAACTGTGGTCGGCGGAGCCAAGGGGAGCAAGAAAACTAATGCTTATGATGAATGGTGTATAGTTGGAGGGCTAGCTAGAGGAGACGAATGTTAGTGGGACAATGTAGGGATGGTGATAGACCGAGGAAGAAGACACAATGTTTATTGTTGAATTGATATTAATGGTGGAGATTCAGGTTATGACCATTAAACTAGCATCCTCTAATTTATTTCACTACTTTTATGCAATTCTGGATTATTACGCTGTTCTCTTCATTCATAACCTATTCTTCGTCATTGATGCTCTACTATTCATCTCTAGCTAGTCCCCCACTTCGTTGCAACCTTCACTTCGGCCTCCCTCACATGGCACTGGAGTCACCAAACATATACTCAAATCATCACAATCAGAGTGTGCGGCGAAGAATGCTTGCAACAAAAGTCGGTGAGGCAGGGTAGGACCCATGGGTGGTGCCGACAATGCGATAGTGAAAAACTGAGCAATTAGGACAACGAATGGTTGGCAATTGAAGAGCTAGCTAAGATGAATGTTAGTGGGGCCGATGAAAGAGGTGTATAATGATGGATCAAAGGAGAAAGATGCAATTTGCGAGAACCCCGCCAAGTCAATAAATCCACTATCGAGTGTCATCCTTTGGATTAACTCAGTTTAAGCCTCTTCATGCACTCCAATCTAGTTGCACAAAATACACATATGCTGCCACAAATCAAGGCTCGACTCAACACAAGTAGAGCACATGTTAAAAGTTATACGTGAAACTCATTTAATTTGAACATAACATAACCCACAACTACCAAGTTATCACTACACTCGTACCAAGGTTGATTGTCTCTCTTCTTTCACCCACAATTGCATGCTAGCTCAACTCGTGCTCCTAGTTTTTATCATATAGAGTGCATTGGAGCGCCCGTCTCATCCACTTGATATGCCACAGACCATACTTGAGCTTGTGGCATCACAATCTCCAACAACATGTAACAATTTATTAATGACAGTACCATGAGTACAAAGTTACTCACAGGCCTATCCATAATTACTATATATATGGTGTATGCATGCAAGGCTCAACCACGTAGGTATTTAGATTTGCATAAAGGCAAGACATAGTTCTGCATGGTGTAAATACATGGAATGAAAAACATGACATTTAAAGGTGTTTTCAATTTACACATCCTGTCATGCATAGAAAGGAAGGTCAAACTCGATGTTTCACTGGCCAAAATTGCATGTCTACTCTAAAAACTAGAAGCCACAAGAAATTGCTCCTATCCTAAAGTGACAACCCTACAAGGGAGTACAACTTTTCCCACAATAAGCACAAGAGTGAACCACCATACCAGTACTTGGGTAAGCATCTATTCGTGCCTTCAATGTTTCCAACACCTGTTCAAGTCATCCAATACATAGTCAAGATGTGTAGGAGCACTAGCGCTTCTAGCTACTCTTTGCCCCAAACCACATTGAATCTACTAGATAACCGTGAGTCACAATGTGATACTTGGTTTACCATTTCTATAACATAACGTGATACTCAGTTTACCATTTCTATAACATGATATGTGGTGAGTACGGAAGGTGTAGAAGACTCCTAAAATAGATTCAACAACCCTTAACTAGTTCAAGAGAGAGTTAAATCATTAAACCCTAGCTTGATGTGACCTTACCCCTCATTGAGCCTGGAGTCATCATTCATTACCTTCCAAACTCCTTGACCTTGGAAACATCCTCATTAGAACCATTTCTAAGAATGATTAAACAAGATTATTGCTACCATTCCCATGGTTGACCAGTTCTATACATGCTAACTCTAAGTCACTCAGTGAGTTTATACTAGGTCAAGCAAGATTGACTTATCAAACTATAACTCTAGCAGCATAAAAATGATGACCTCATAGACTTGGGCCATTATGGACATTAGCGTCTCTCACTAATGTGGTCGTTCCTAAATAAGTCGGTAGGGACATATTTGGAGCAAGTAGAGCTAGATGATCGAGTTGATAGAGGGGCATGATGTTACTCCCATGGAGAGGGATTCAACAAGAAGATTATTGTATTCTCGCCATTGGTTGGTTGGAGTGTGCTACTAAAGGGGGTAAGATGGTTCTATAGGTGTAAATCCTAGGTGCAACTTAATATTTCTTTCAAAGTTAAGATCATCCATGTAGAGATTACATAGACTATCCCCTGATTGTGTTCTGAGGGTGAGCTCATAGATAGATGGTCCGCTCGATAGGGTTGGACGATATGCTTCAATAATGCCGAGGAACTTAGTCTTAGTGTAGGTGTCACAACTGTCTGGTAGGACAAGTGTAGAGGTGGTGCAAACTAATTCTCTCAAGATTAAGGGGATATAGATCCATGAACCACCTCCTAGAGGATTTGGCTCACATCCAAGTCCCGTGGAGTCCCCAAACCCATGGAAGGAGGATAGACCACCATGGATCCCTTTGGAGGGCTTGAAGATGATGATTGAGTGATTTGGGACCTTCATGCCACTAAGATTTTGCTAGGATATAAAGGAATGTGGGAGATTTGGGTGGTTTTCTTTGGAGACTTCACATTCTACTATTGCTTCTTCTCCACGATGCCATTCTAGAGAAAGAGGTGGGGGTCTAGAGAGTGGTTGGAGTTGGTGGTAAGGTATGGAGATATTATTGGACTTGTGTGCTTTGGACTATATAACAAGTGGGCCCATGGTAGGTAAGGTGTGGGCACCTCATGCTAGAGGCCAGAGTCATAAGACAACATTTGGAACAAAGGAAGAGATCAAACATGTTCCTTTGGAATGCTATCACGCAACCCTTTGATTTCATAAGAAAGGAAATATCAACTTCTACCTCTAGTTTTATCGTCATGCACCATGACTTCTCAAGGATGAGGATTAGTGCTCCAAAGCTTGCTTGACACCCTTCTCTGCATCCTATTGGCTGTTGCCACATACTATTTCCCATAGCTCTCCAATGTGATCACATCCTCAGAGATGATGATCTACCTTGGTAGTGTGTGTCGCCACAAAGAATTAGCAGTGTCATTCGGCATGCATTGAGGACTTCAAGCATAGATGAGAACAAATGCACGGGGATAAGGCTGAGTTAGTGGAATTACGGGCCCAAAATGTTTAGGTCAATGAAAAACATAAAATGTGTTCTGTAATCATGTAGTTTTGCTATTTTCTCATGAAAATTATATGTTTGCTAATTAATCTAACACTATAATCATAAATTCATTTTAGTCATCTCATGCCCCACTAATACATTTGTTTATTTGTTAATCAAAATTTTAATTTGTAATCACACTTCTATAAACTAACAATATAAGTGTTCCTTTTAATTATATTTCATATTTTGGAACTCATGTGTTATAAGTTCCTACATTCCAAATGCCCCTGCATGCAATCTTCCTGTATTTTTTATTCATCTACTTTCACACGATGCGTCTATCCTATTCCTGTGATTTTTTTCTTTCTTGCATTTTAAATTCCTTTATTCCAAACAAGCCCTATATTCCTTCTCATTTGTCTTGGCCTTTTAGTGTTGCTATTATTTCTTGATTGCATTTTTTAGAAACTGTTATTACTATAGCACAAATACACAACAAACTTCTTTATTTTTAGTTGATTATCTGTTTATAGGAAACATTGCTGATAACCGACATGCTGAATTCAACAAGTAAATAAACTAGATTTTGCACAAAAGGAAAGTAAACCAATCTTGCAGGCAATGGTATTAGAATCGGACCGAACTTGTCAAAAGTACAACGGAGCATTGTACATGCGATTCTAAACCAATTTTCACTGGCATTTTTAGCTTCCACCAGCATGAAAGGTCAGTGAAAATCGTGAACATCACTGATGTCTTCCTAAGAACCTCCTGTGCAAATGGTTTTACACTGGCAGTTTGCTTAAGGTAGCCGCTAGACAACTGCCAGTGTAAATGTATGCTTAAATACATTTCCACATGCATTTTATGTAAATATGCTGCAGGCGGTTTTGTAGCATATACCACTAGTAAAGCAGTTTTTTAAATTTGAATTTCCACCATATATTTCCATGCCATGCAATTATATTTAAATTTAAAAAAATCAAATGAACCCAAATATATATCACAGACAATTATTTCCATGCATTACAATAAACAATAGTCATTGCCTGAGTATATACATCAAACTTTTCAACTTATAAGTTCCATGGATTCCATAATAATCATCTTTGTTTAGTTCTAGCCTAGCAAATTCTACCAAATCTCGGTACTCTGGCCATGCTAACTCAAAGGAATCTTCATGATAATTCCTTTGGAAGTGAACTATTTCTTTCATGTTGGACCCACCCATGTCCTCACATATGTTCATGATGCCTTTATCTTTGAGGTGTCTATCCGTTGGATTGCAACGATAGTTATAAGTGACCAATGGCTTTGCAACACTAATGACAAAACTTCACATATGAGTATTACTTACTTTGCTAGGGTCCCTGGTGTATCACTCGTTTTGTATAAGAAACTCGCACATGTAGTACGCACAGAGGACTGTTCCAAATGGTTGCTTCTGGCACTATATAACAAGTAGCAAGTGGTTATTTAGTTGCTACATATACATATATACTAGACATGTATGGTATTTATTTAAAATTTAGCAGAACTTTGTTCCCTGTGGACTGTAGTTTTGATTGTCATTTTAGAACGTATTTTCCACTCAAGAACTTACAACTGGTATGCTCTGCAAATCTTGAATAAAATTACCAAGTTATTTCCAAACTCACATCGATAATATAGAATACATATCTTGACTTACTGTTAATATAGAAGTACCAAGAATTTTTATGCATGCTCTCTAAGTAATCTAAGGAGTCAAGGACCAAAAACTTTCCATCCCTGGGATAAATCATTACACAAATCCAATGTTCCATGCATGGGTTTAATTAATGCATGTGTTAAGATAGTAATTTTGTTAATTAAAATTATTAAGGGAGCCAAAGGACCAACATACTAGAAGTTGTATGGGGCCACTACACATTCCCTGTCTTGAAATTCGAGTAATGTGTTTCCTATGTGTGTGACCACGGCAATGCCGTTGTCATTTTGAAACTTTGCTTTAATCACAATTTCATCATTAGACCAACCAAATCGAGCTTTTAGCATCCACAACTGAACGACAAATCGCAATGTTATAAATTCTTTGGCATAACTAGACTCTTGATACAAAAGCTTGGTTGCTGCCTTTTCTCAAGGCCTCCATACCTTTCAGAAAGAACATTGATAGCTCGGCATAATGGTGCAACATTGCCACAAAGAAGTATACTTGTTCTTTTTCGCCAACTTGAACTTCCATGCCTTGACCCGCATCCCCATCTCGCCAAAGAATTAATCATTAACATCCAACATAATAGGATTAGTCTGGGCAGTGGTATTGTGTCTCGTGTATCAAATTTGTTCCCTCAACATCCATATTTGGTCCCTCTGCATGCATATTACATCCCTTGACAGGGGAGAAAATTGGAATCGTGCCATTGTGGAGGTGAGCTTTGCTGGTTTGCCATTCTTTGCCAACAGATAAATAGGATAGGATATAGGATTCACCATGAGGAAAAGGAGAAGCGAGCACCCGCCACTCCCGCACCCATTTGCCACCGCTGACGATAGCGCACCAAGCAGAAGAGTGTGTGCTAGACCCGCACATCTCCTAGGCCAGCCGACTACGACGACACACACACCTGGTCGGTGACATGCATGGACCTTCTCGGCATCGATTGCACCGACCACCAAGGAAGACCTCGAGCTTGCCGACACTCACGACAAAAAAGAATACATCAAATTTCTTCGAAACCTCACACCAGCTGACTACAACGCCAATGCTAAGACGTAGAGAGAAGCAACCGAGAAACAAGCTCAGTAAATGTTTGTTAAATACTCGTATGAAGTTTATTTGTTAATTTATAGCACAAAAATGCGATAATTCCTCTATTTTTAATCGCAATATTGTGAAAATATGATAATTCATCTATTTTTTTGTTATGAATACTAACTATATATGTAGAAGCACTTAAAATAGTTGAAATATACAGAAGTTAGAGTATGTTGTTTGTTCTTAGATGTACTCCCACTTGTCCAATTTAAAAAGCATTTCACGTATGACAAAGTCAAACTTCCTTTGACCAGTAATTTGTCAATATTTTTTAACTATCTGTAATACAAACTTGATACTATTAGGTTGATAATCAAATGTACTATACAATAAGTATAAGTTTATAATCATAAACGATATGATCATATAACTTAAATCAATGGCCAAAGTGTAATTTAGAAGACCATGCCATAAGCTACACCTTAATTATAAACTGGAGGGGAGGGACTTTATCTCATCTCATTTGAAAAGTATTGAGGCAATGGTTCACCGACTGAACTAGCTGCGAAGTGAAAGGTTGGCCAATTCAATCTCTGGCACAGTCCTAATAACTATGCATGTAGGGCTATGTTCCATCAAAACTTGCATCAACATTATTAGAACTAGATCACACCAACAGTATGAGCTGAAGAATAAAAAACTAGAGCCTCGGCTGGTGGTCTATAAAAGGTTGTCCATGCATTCAAACAAGAGAATATTGGTTGAACCATTGTTTGTTGAACAAGAACCAGTAGAACCAGGGTTGAACCAATGATCATGACCACTAGAAAATTGGGTACCTAGAGACTAGCCACACACATGGGAGGCTAACAACAAGAGAACCATCACATGGAGAGGTGGGAGGGAGGAGAAAATAGTAAATTGGTTGTAGAATAGCCGTGCATGGGAGGGGTCAGTAGGAGAAGTGACGCAGGTGAAAATAGAGAAAAAATAGGGAGTTGGTGCCTGGAGACTAGCCATGCGTGGAAGAGACACATGGAAAGGTTGGAGGGAGGACAAAATAGAAAATTGGGTTCATGGAGACTAGCTGCACATGACCAGGTGGAGAAGTAACATGTGGGGAGGTGGGAGGGAGAAGAAAATAAAGAGAAATAGATTTGGGAGTTGGGTGCTTGGAGACAAGCCACACATGGAAGAGACACATGGAGTGGTCAGAGGGAGGAGAAAATAGAAAATTAGGTGCCAAGAGACTAGTCACGTGTGGTAGGTGTCTTTGGACTAGCTTGCCTTTGCCAAAGGGCCTCTAGCTCAGTTGGTTAGAGGAACTCGACGACACTCATTAGGTCCTAGGTTCGACTCCCCTTGGGAGCGAATTTTCAGGCTAAGGTTAAAAAAATGTCCTCGTCTGTCCCATGACAAAGCACATGTCTAAGGCCCGGTCCCAATCTCACATGGGCTACAATGCCACTATGTATGGGTGGGACGGGGGTTCGAGGGTTTTCTCGATCTGCGTGAGAAGGTCTTTGTCTTAATGCAATACTCGGGGGCTGTCTTACCTCCCGTAGGTCGATTTTTTAGACTAGCTTGCCTTTCCTTAAAAAAGACGATTGGGTTGGTTGAGCCAAGAAATGGCCTTTTGAATAGTGTTTTAGCCATAAAGCGAATAAAGGTGGACAAGGGCTTGGTTGGGTGAGCTCACTCAAGGGCATAGCCCAAGCTAGCCTAGGATGGCCAGATAAGGCCAAAAGAACACTACTAAACAAATGATTTTGTGAGGCAGTGCATTAACCGAGACAGTCACAAAATTAAACTGCCTCCTAAAATATATGGTGATTAACAAAGGCAGACGTTTTTATTAACAAAGGTGATCACTTTTGCCTGCCTTGTAAAATAGATTTATGGAGGCAGTCATCTTAAGGCAACCGCCTCGAAAAATAATGTATTTTTTGGAGGAGGTTGTCTAAAGATGCTCGCCTCCATAAAACCATTTATGAAGGTAGGCACACTATAATACCCACCACTAAAAGGTCAAGGCCCGATAACCATCTTCAACTATAAATATAATACAACAACTTAGGTTTCTCAATCACCATGCCTCATTCTGAGATCGAGCTCAAGTGACGCTCTTCCCATCGCGAGTCACGACCCCTCTCTTCCGACATCGAGCCTGAGCGGAGCCACTCTCCTCACCCAAAGACGTGATTCCCACCTCCTCACTCGCCCTCTTCTCTGTCCCTTAAGCACCCTCTCCCTCACCCTCAGTAGGAAGCAGTGGCTTAGGGCAGCCACCACAAGAGAACCCTGTGGCAAGATCCGACGAGTGCACATCTCTTCCAGGTGACAGCGGTCCTCTCTTTCTCCATCTCTACTAGCTCCTTTCTCTCACTCTCTTTCTCAGTCCTAGGGCAAACGGCAATGTGGCGGTGGCCCCCTCCCTTGGGTCACACCCAAATTCAGCGAGGATGAGACCGAACGTGCCTTGATCTGGTGGGTACGAAGCCGACTATGCCTAGATCTAACGTTGAGGAGATCGACCACACCCAGATCCGATGGACACGACAATAGCGGGCTCAATTGGGCCCAATATAGGCTCAATTGGGCTTGCTAAGTTTTTTTTATTTTCTAAAACGATTAACGGAGGTGGACAGCTTAATGCACCCACCTTCATTAATCGATTAACTGAGGCAAACAAAGCACCCACCTTTAAAAAGGCTGGAATAACTATGAGCTTTGATTGGAGGTTGTTGCAATGCCCACCTCCATTAAGTTTTATGTACTAGTGGAAAGGTACTCAATCCAAAGAACACTAACCACTTCTCGCACCCGATTGGTGGTGGGGAAACACTTGTCTTGTGGACCAAGGTTTCAATCAAAATTGTAGTTACTATTAGATTTTTGATAGGGCTCTAAGAGGTCACTTAAACTTGATAAGAGGATACATTTGTAATCTTTGTCAAGTTTTAGCAAGAGATTTTGAGAAAGCTTGGCTTGGATCATTACACAATTTGGTTTGTGGGATTGATATTGAGTTATCAACGATGAACATTCATTGGTTGAAGTTTCCTAAATTTTAGGATGTTAAACTATAACATCTCCCTAACTTATTTACTACTTTCAAGTAATTGTGGACTATTTTTGCATTGATGCGTACTCTTTTGTCTCATTCAGGTCCTTTTCTCTTCATTAATTCTCAAGGATGCACCTGTAATACCCGATTTTAAGGACAAAACCAGATATGCACTATATATGAGTTTTAGAAATCAAATCTCACATATAGCTACAAATAAGGGGTAATATCAAAAGACAATGCATAAATATATAACGTA
>Ga0182004_10001670_pt1 | contig 16591 bp, 13 predicted proteins | sample Sormic07211540_1_FD_120479 | JGI IMG/M metagenome (GOLD analysis project Ga0182004, IMG submission 120479) | Endophyte microbial communities from Sorghum bicolor roots, Mead, Nebraska, USA - 072115-40_1 MetaG | ecosystem: Host-associated > Plants > Roots > Unclassified | place: USA: Nebraska...
GCCGATGTGGACCAATAGAAATCTGCAGGGATGAGATGGCGCTGGCGTGGACGAATCAGAGAATTTCAGGCGACGTGGCCGGTCTCCCTGCGCAGGGCGTGCCTCCGGATTGTTAGGTTAAATGCGCTTTTAGAATGGACGACAAGACAAATCGAGCTTTCATTGTTTCGCGTCCATGCCTGATGTCTCCTTACCCTGCTAATAATGTCTCTCATTGGGCACTTTCCTACTATCAAACAAAAAGCATGACAGTGTTTTGCTTTCAGCTACCTTTTTTTTCTCCCTAATAATGTACTGTAGAAGAGTCTCTATATATATCGCCAACGACGACCCCGTCTTTATGACAAAGCGAAAACAAACCAGAAAGCTAGAAAGAGTAGTACGTGTCCGAGACACAGAATCAATATATAACTTTCATTTCTAATCTGGGACACTCGTAGTCCACCGCTGAATAATAATACAGTATTAACTGACCAACTTTGACACGGCAATTGGCTAATGGCTAATGGGGGTGAATGGGTGATGACGCTGCCAAACCAACACGAGTGCTGCCATTTATGGGCAGGGAAGGGCTCTTTTCAGCTAGCTATCACTCACGTCGCTTTAGGTGCAGCTACTGATCGAACTGCATCCCTAAACACCCAAGATGTATACTAGTAGTAATCAGTTGGGACGTCGTGTGTCACATGTCATTCCATACAAGGACGTTATTTGCCTCTTCCTGCAAGATAGCGATTATTCCAACATTTATCACTCCTAGGCCTTGTTTACTTCATCCCAGAAACCAATTTTTTTTTTTAAAATTCTCTATAATATCAAATCTTGCGGCATATGCATAGATCATTAAATATAGACGAAAATAAAAATTAATCGTATAATTTGTCTGTAAATCACGAGATGAATCTTTTAAGTCTAGTTAATCTATTATTAAATAATATTATCAATTAAAAACGAAAATACTACAGTATCGAAATCTAAAATATTTTCGAAACTAAACAAGGCCTAGTAGCAAAATAAAAAAAACACGCAACAAAAGCCTAGACATTCAACTAGTTTGTCACAAGAAACTGACAGATGCTGCTTGCTCGAGGATATGGAAGGCAAGATGAGCATCAGATCAGAATCGAATAGGCCGGTAGCTCGGCTTGAGCTTTCCTTTGCGTATCTCTCCGTTTCGTGTTGGACGGGCGACCGAGCAAATGCCACAGAAAATTGGCGTCGGTAATTAGCGCGCGGCTGCGGCTGCGGCTGCCGTCTTTGATGGGGAGTCGAAAGTGACCCTGGACAGAACAACGCTGTCTCAGGGGTGGCCCTCCCGGGCTTATCTGCACTTCAGAATTTCGATTCGAAGTCGCATTATTTTGAAAACATTTGTTGCTTGTAGCATCGGAAGATATGCTAAACAATTTGCTAGCCAGCGGATCACCATCCCGTCCACACCGAATTCAAATCGTGATGATGATGCTAGTGGACGAGAGTACGAAACTGAAGATATTTCTTTTTTTTTTCGTCAAACGACAAAAAGGTTATGATCGGGCACGTTTAAATACATGTAAATAGATCGGGACACAGGATCAGATCGAGAGGTCGATTGGTGACGGGTACCATTTTGTCTGTCGTCCCCGCAGAGATTAAAATAAACTAGTCACGCTCAGAGGAATTAATAACGTTTGCATTTTGTATTGAAAAAAAAAATCATCTCCAAAAGGTCATAAAAAAGACTCAAAAAGCCTGTCCAGCTAGCGCAACATGATGCCTTGCAGCAGCATGTCCCAACACATGCATGATACAGGAGGTTAACATCCATACCGGATTATCACACGTACAGGAGGGTACTGCACGCATGATCAGGAAAAATATAAAAAAGGAACAGAAATAGGAAGACATGCATGGGACTCAAGGGGAAAAAAAACTCTACCTCAACGACGAATGCCGCGCTTCTCTCTCGACAGATGTTTTTGTCGTGTAAATTTGCATTTTCACAGTGACGCGAAGACGTGTTTAGGTGTACTAAATCAGGCCAAATCTACCGAATCTATTGGTCTTTTAACAGTATTTTTCTTTCAAAATAAATTAATCAATAGTATTTTCTGCCAACGCTTCCAAATGAACAAGGTAGGCATGGCGATGTTCTTCTCTTTTTTTTTTCTCTGAGCTTATTGCTATGTTTGCCAAACTTTTTACTCCATGGGATGGGCGTATGCTGTATGCATGACTTCCAAAGAAGGGGGCAAGGCAAGGAAACAAAAGCATGCATGGGCAAAACGCACAGAGAATGATTAAAGACGGTCGAGGTGGTCTGGGCAATGACTCGAGCTGGGTTCATCATGCACAGTGCTCTTGACAAAATGATGGGGCGTAATTATGCGTTTATTACATGCCTCCTCTGCCTTTTTGTTTTGTTGCGAGACATCTTTGAGAGCCTCTGAAACCCTTTTCGCATAAATATAGACTCCTATATTGTTTGCTTCTTTTCCCAGAAATTGTGGTATGCCATGCGCCCATGCCCAAAAGAAAACAGATAGTATTCCGGTATCTACAAGCTGTGTACTAGCCCACAGCGGCACTACTGTCCTATTAAAAATATTGTTTTAAACTTTTTTATATTGTATTTGACAATTCAAAAATATATATAATAAATAAATTAATATTATATTATCTCTAATAATAAAATAAGTTATAACAAATTACTTAATAATTATAGAAAAATTTAAAGAAGACGAATGATCATACAAGATGACACGAAGTTTAAAACATCACTTCCAATGCGACGGACGAGTAGATTTCTGATGCAAATGGAATTGTTTATTTTCTCTCTATATATACAAACCCATTATCAGCCTTGCTACTCTCCCAGCATGTCCTTTTTGTAGTACACAAGTGGCGACCAAACATCCCTGCTAAACGTGTTTGAAGGAGCATCATGCGCATGCATGTTGCAGGCAGGTCTATGGTCGAGTCGAGTAGCACGAAAGCACCCCGGATCGTGTACGGAGTACTTCCAATCAAAAAAAGGAAACGAAAAACTTGCTACTGTTTGCGCTCTGAGAAAGCCGGCACGGCCGCTCTGTCCGTGTCCGCATCTGCGTGGCCACGTCCTGCCAAAAATAAAAACGGTGCGTGCCAGCCATCAGTTCCGCGGCGGGCGCACGGCTCGAAGTCTGTCGACCCAAGACCCGTGCGGGTGCTGCCTCTGCCTGTGCGGTGCCGTCCCCTGACCCTGAGAGATCCTGACCCGCGCCAGCGCGCGGGCCACGGCCGTTAGCACGCTTGCGCCCGGCGGGCCGGCGTGTTGGGCTGCTGCGGTCTGCCAAGTACTAGCATCTCACCTCACTCTGGTTGGCGCCGCGGCCTTTTTCGTGCAGTCCGACTTCGGCGTGTAGGCCCGGCCCGCGATGCCGCGAGGAGATGCTGCTGCTGATGGATCAAGGCATTCAGCCCGTTTCGATCGGTGAGCTCGGCTTGGAATGGAAGGCTTCCGAGAAGCGTGGAGTAGAGTCCTCTAAAAAAAAAAAAAGAAGCGTGTGCGCGGGGGCCAATTTTTGGCTCCACAGCCAGACCAGGTGGAAGTTACTGTAAAGTTTTACATTGTCAGACAATTTATTTTACATTTTTCTTTGTCCAAGAAGATACGAAGTTCACCTTTATTTGTTTCTTCGGTTTCTTTCTACTTTTGATCTTGATTTTTTATTCTGAATCCTAATGGAACACCAAAGAGAAACAATATTGTACCTCAACTCCAGTTTCACATTTTCTTTTCAACTTGGAACATTTTCTCATGAAGTTGGATTTTTTCCTCCTCAACCAAGAATATTTTCTCATGAAGATGCAATACATTTCTATTTACTTTACAACATTTTTCTCTTGCACTTGGATCAACTTTCTCATGAATATAGAACTTTACGAGAAAAATGTTATTTGAAATCATCCACTGCAGGGATTGTTACAAAGCCCTTGCTATATGGAAAACTATAATTTTTCTTAGGCTTGGTTCATGCCACCGAAAAGCCTAACTACCATCGGCAAGCCAAATAGATTTGACATTGGCCAGCTACAACGGTTGCGGCAGCAAGGACTGAACACGGGCAACGGAGACATGTATCTTTTGCTTGTTCACTTATCTAAAAAATCATAGTTGAAAGTATCGTTCGCTGATTTATTGCTGAATAGTTGACAGATTCGGCAGATAAGCTCAAATAAACAATTTTGACAATGGTATTTCCAAAACAAATCAAATTAGTAATCCGACTTCAGCATTAAAATTCCTTGTCTATAAAACATGATCTATGTTAGCTATACTTCAAATCAAAGTAATGTAAAATCAATGGCATTGTCCATTCTACGTGTCATGGCCTTAAACTTGCATTGCTTGGCACTACTTTATCAAAATTTGATATGACTCCAAAAAATATTGTTGCTTGCCAAATTCTCTCAAAACCCTTGAACTTATTGCTTGGCATCAATCCAAACAACCAGTTTCTTTATGACATGTAAACCCCTAAAAACCCCGATCTAGGGCTGCTTTGTTCATTTCCCATTTTTTTCACATGAGATCCTATCCTTATATTGGGCAATTCCTCAATCTATGGATGCGGGCTCCCCTAGTTTCAGCGGGAAGTGTAAACATAAATACCTTTAAAAAAACATACTTTCGTAGTCTTTTTTTTTGAAACAATGCATATTCATACCCATATGTGTACTTTATTGCAAAAATTGAGATTCAAAGTCAATATAGAAAATATCATGACAAAATTTAGATGCATGTGCACTACAAGACAAATTCCTAGGAATTTTGTCTTCTAGTGCACATGGACTCCCAATTTTGTCATTTTTGCATAATTTTTTTTCTAGATTGAGTTTTAATTCCAATTTTTGCGACAATGTACTTATATGAATGCACTATGGATACACATTGTTTAAAAAAAATTCCAAATATGTATGAATTTTTTTGAAGAAGTTTGCATGTTTACACCTACCTTTAGATTTGCACGTTATAGTTTGTCTGTTTTGGAGGTATCCAGGTTTGCCATAGACAACATTTAATTTTGCTTGTCTGGATTGCAAATTCTAACCTACAGTACCTATGTTAGCTAGAAAAATGCCAGCTAACTATATGGATCCAATAAATTAAGCCCGCCAGCTAAAATACACATGTACCTTTAAGCAGCATTGGACCATTCACTAGAATTTTCCAACTATTGGAACTAGAAGTAGCCAACCCACCTAACCCTCCATCACCATTTCTCCCCCACCCCTTTTAGGCCTTGTTGTCACCTAACCCTCCATCACCATTTCTCCCCCACTCCTTTTAGTCCATGTTTGTTTCTACACCAAACAAGAGGGTTGAAAGGTGATTGAGAAGAATTTTGACTTGCCGGGATTAAATCTCCCGGGGAATTTGACTTGTAGGGAATTAAAACCCCCTAATCTCCTCCAACCCCTTGGTTTGGGATAGTGACCAAGAAGGCCTTGCTATGGACGGGAGAATGAATGATCAACATTTGAGGTGGTTGGCTTATCCTTGGCTCATTGCTTTTTTTTTTTAATCCCATAGGACAATCGGTACACGGCAAACACGGATCGACTGAACATATAATTCAAAAATAAAAACACGTATAAGATATCGCAATAGTACGGTCACCATACCAAAATGGCCATTTCGATCTTTGGAAGACGATCCGAACAACCCCAGTCAGATAATCACGGCATAGCAACTCAAAAAAAAAAAAGACAGATGGCATGAACGGCAAGAGAGAGTAATGGTCGGAAAAAGGCCAATCATGCCCAGAGAAAAAAGATTCGCCTGGTCGTCCTTCCCGGAGACTCGCCGTGCTGTTTGTTAGAAACTCCACCACCTCGTGAGAATGAGATCGCATCGGACGCTCCAGCTTCGTCGGAGCTGCCAAGATCGGCGCCCAGGATAACCTCGCGTGCCATCGCCCCGGCAACAACCCGCCTCCGACATCGGCTCCTATAAACCCTATAAACAGCGCCAGCCGTCACAAAGCCACAAGCATGGCAACAACAAAGCAGCCAGAGCAAGCGAGCAAGCGCTGCTCGGCGCAAATGGAAGGCAAAGCCGCGGCGAGCCGCGACGACGCCGACGAGCTGGATCCCCTCGCCCTCACCCTCGGATCCATCTACGCGGCCGCCGCCGCTGCTGCTCCAGCCTCACCGCCGCCGACGGTTGCTCCGCGCGCTGCGCGCCGCCGCCTCAACAATGGCATGGCACCCATCTACGCCGCCGCTGCTGCTCCAGCTTCACCGCCGCCACCGGTTGCTCCGCGCGCCGTCCGCCGCCGCGTCAACCGCGTCAAGCCACGCGCCGACGCCGGCGACCTGCTTGTCCAGGCGCCGTTCCCGTGGGCGACCGAGCGGCCCGCGCAGCACGGCACCCTGGAGAGCTTGCTGCGTCGGGGCGTGACGTCGGTCGAGGGCCAGGCGCGGTGCAAGCGGTGCGGCGCCACGAAGGCCATCGCCTACGACCTGGAGACCAAGTTCTGGGAGGTGCGCGAGTACATCGTCACCAACCGCCACGCCATGTACGACCGCGCGCCCAAGGCGTGGGAGTTCCCGGCGCTGCCGGACTGCGACGCGTGCGGGCGCAGGGGAGCCATGTGGCCGGAGATCGCCGCCGACAAGCACGAGATCAACTGGCTGTTCCTCTTCCTCGGCCAGATGCTCGGCTGCTGCACGCTGGACCAGCTCAAGTACTTCTGCATGAACAACGGACGACACCGCACCGGCGCCAAGAACAGGGTGCTTTATTACGCCTACATTGAGATGTCCAACCAGCTCTTGTCGTTTGATTGAATATATATGGTGCTAGACCGGTAAAATTATCCTGATGCGCATCTAGATTATCTATCTATCAGTGAGCAATCCGATATATTTTGATCTAGGTTGTATGTTGTTTTGTTGATCCAGTAGTTTCAGTTGAAAAAGATCTAGATGCTATGATAACAAAACGTAGTGTTTGCTTCATTATTGTTACACTTGGTTGTAACTCTATATATTTTCTAAATGCTAGAAATAGAGATTTTGGTGAGAATTTATCCTTCAACAGCTCGTCTAGATGGTTATGCAAATATAGTCATCTTTTATTTCGAATTTTTCGCTAGTCAAAAATAGAAGATGAGAATGGCGCGTGACCTGCTTGAGTGACTGTAACCATGAAGTTGCTTAATCAATGAAGCTCCTATTACCCCAAAAGATAGAATGGCTCTCTAGAGGGCGTACGAGATATCGAAAAACTGTTGGATAGTGAAAATGTATAAAAAGCGATTTTTATGAAAATAACTCTATAAATAATGATTTACAGAGTGAGGTTTAAAATGACTCTATAAATGATGATTTAGAGAAGAAGGTTTAGATAGACTCTTAGAGATGCTCTAATATATATTATATATATTATGTACTATACGCTCCGCAGCGATGAGCATATTTTTATGTGTCAATGTGCACTCCGCATGCGAGCAAGTATGACTAGATTTATATAAAATATTAACAATATTTATCTTTAAATAAATTTATTTTTCTCGAATACGCAAAAGGTTTGCGCATATTTGTATTAAGTAGAAGCAAGTTTTTTACAAAAGCGACGAGGCGCTGGCGGCGGAGGTTTGACATGTGGTACAAGAACATTGCCCTCCCCGCAACACGACATGCTAACTACTCCCGAACTAGACAACCTAAGTTCTGAGCCCCGGCTTCTATCCAGAGATCTCCAGAGATCTTGATGGCCGACTCCAGCTGACCGACCGTGGCCGGGAGCCCCTGAAGCAGCGCGCATTGCGTTCTTTCCATATCTCCCATGCTACCAAGGCGAATAAAGAGTCCGCTCATTTACGCTTATCTCCGTGCCATCTGTGTCTCCAGCTCTCCCACCATGCTAGCCAGAAAATAGATTCAACAAAATCTTGTGTACTATAAATATTGATATTTTTATATAAATTTAGTTAAAATTATTTTTTAGAAAGCAAGAATGACAGTTAATAAGGGACAAAGAAATTAAAGTACTGCTGCCTTATTTCTTTTGTCCTTGATTTTATCGATTTGTTTTCTTAAAATTTCATAGCGCCCAAAGTTTTTCTATATGAAATTCACATAAATACTCGTGGGAAATATTTCAGTTATAAAGATGTGGCCTTATGAAATAGTTTTGCACACCTTTTCTATTCCCCAGTTACCTGAATTCTGTTTCCCTCTCAGCCTCTCAGGTGACACTTTTGTCTGATGGATGTCTTCAAGATCCGTGCGCCAAGCTGTTTGGTTTATTGGGTCCTATATTTCTTATCCGTCGCCTGAAAGAATCCCAGATTTCATACACCTGAAATCTTAGCAATACCCGTTAATATTGTTTTGGTAAATGATAAAGAAATATTATGAAAAAAATTCTTTGATGTCTCATTACAAATTTTAAAGTATTTTCTATTTCATTGATATTTTGCAAACAAATGGTAAATAACTAGCTACCTCTTCATTGTCTCATAGCAATTTTGAAAGAATTTGAAGATTGTTGTAGAGCATTGAAAAGTTGCTTTTTGGGACCAATGATCATCACCCAAGGTTTTGTAGATCATTTTAAACATTCAATGGAGAGCTGGGAGCCATCTTTTTTAGCTATTAAAAAACATCTAGTTCATATGATATTTACTCAAATCTTAGTTATTCTTGTCGCAAGAGCACATGCAAGTTGAAATACCATCCATTTAGTGAAAACGTAATCCCATTCAACAGATACCACAATTTTCATCCACTCAATAGAAGTTGCAATCTACTCGCTCCATTCTGAAATATCGTATTCTAGCCATTTTCAGACAAAATAATTAACAGAGAGTGCAATAGACGCATTTATCCGTCCCTTAGCTTCCTAACTAATCTATCGAATCACATCGTCTACAGTCGGTTGATCTAGGCCGTTCAAGTAGAATTTGACGGTACACAGTTCCCCTGTGCTGCATCCCTTGGGCCTCAGCCCAACAAGGACGCGCTGCATGGAAGACGAGAGGAAATTTATGGTCAATTCACTCATGACGTTAACACTACAACGGATCAGCAGCTTATTTAGTAAATACTTTGTCTAGCTGGGCGTACCCAAACCGCACATACCACGGCCCAATGCCAGATCGAAGCCCATGGCCCAAAGTAGCTGACGCCATTGTTATTTACACCAACTAAACACGGCAATCGGTAGGTATATCCTTGACCTTCTAGTCCTCAGCGTCATCGAGGGGGATTTCGCGCACTGCCTGGGGAAGGAGGTACCTGGTCTGGGAGTTGGGGACTTGGGAGGACTAGAAGGTCAGTATTAGCTATTTTTTCAACCGGTGGCGCCGCCGGTGACGAACGGGGCTCATTATCTCATCTGGCCCTTCGTCAACCTGCGCACAACGGAGGGAAACTCCTCCCAGACGTGACTTTTCTGGGGCTGGCGTGCGCGGACGGGTTCCTCCATGGCGTGCACTGGCATAGTATTAGTAGTCATTGCAAAGCCAAGAGGAGACTCGAACAGAGAAGGGGGAAGGACCGAAGGAGAGACGCAGGAAGAAGCAAGGATTGCCATACGCTGGTACTTTTATGTATTCATTCGTGCGTCGTTTTGCTGTTTCTGTTTGCGGTTGCCGTCGATTTCCTCATGGTCGTGTCATCTGCAGACTGCACTGCAGCCGCGCTGCGCTGCGAGAGAAGAGGGCGGGGGGAGCACGTGGAGGAGCCAAAGGGGGTGATTCCCTTGCTGGGCTAAAGGTTTGGCCTTCATTTCCCGCCTCTTCCGCATCTTGAGTTGTCGTGAACTCGTGATTATAACAAGACAGCAAGACCTCGGGGGCGGCAAACTGTCGAGCACCTGCTACTGCTAGCGTCTCTGTGCCACCGGGTAGATTAGCTTTGTCCTGGTTGTGGTGGAACAGGTCGCCAGTAATTAGTCTCCTGCTGCTCCTCTCTTCTTTAAACGGCTGCTTAATTCGGTTCCGTCTAGGAATTCTGGTTTTGATATGTTGCTCTGCTTCTATCATCAGACTCTTAGTTGGTTAATGCTCCTGAACATGCCTCAGTGAATTGCACATTAATTATGAAGTTTTGGGGTGAAATAATAAGCAATATACTTACTGCATCTAGCAAGAATTGAGTCAAACTGCACGACTAGTTTCCCCATCAATTAATTAAAATTAAAAATGTTACACAACTTTGTAGACGACAATAATAATAAAGCCTTAGCTCTTGTCTGCTAGTAGTTTATAGAATAAAGGCATAATTAGATAAGTGTAGTACTAGTCCTTGATACCTCATAAATATGAGGAAACTGAAATCCTTACAGTTGATAGTATACATGTCTAGTTGGTTCGAGGAATCGTGTACTGAAATTTCTAACTTATTAAGTGGATTTCGTAAATTTATTCAGTTGTTTAATAATTTCAGGACTCAAGAGGCAATGCCAGCACCAGCACCATCGATTAGTCTGGGAGCTCCAACTCCCTATATAACATCTCATGGATCCAAAGTTGCACGCCTACACATGTATGACTGGATTGTGCTAGTTCTGCTAGCTGTATTGGATGGAGTTCTCAATATAATAGAACCATTCCATCGGTTTGTCGGATCAGAAATGATGACAGACCTCAGATACCCCATGAAGGACAACACAGTGCCATTTTGGGCTGTGCCGGTAACATACTGTTCTCTTGTAGTGTTACCTTGTCAATTCTGATGAACCTCTTGAATACCTTTTCTTCAAATCATGCTTATACAGATAGTTGGTATCATTGGGCCTATCATTATTATGACAGTGATATACTTTAAGAAGAGAAATGTATATGATCTGCATCATGGAATACTAGGTACACCAACTTTCTTGCCTGATTCATTGTGCTAGTTTATCCATTTATTACTTATTCTGAAATCTAGCTTGTCCTAGCAGGTCTCTTGTTTTCAGTGCTTATCACTGCTGTTTTAACTGATGCGATCAAGGATGGTGTTGGGCGACCGCGTCCAGATTTCTTCTGGCGTTGCTTCCCTGATGGAATACCTGTAAGATTCATAGCTTTAGCCAGACCTTAATAATAACTCACTTGAAGCCCTTCTGCAATTACATTGCATGTAAATTGTATAAGAGAGCTTACGAGTTTACTTGGCCTTTAGGATTATAATAACTTTACTACAGGCGCCATATGCCATGGCGAGGCGAGTGTTATTAAAGAAGGTCACAAGAGCTTTCCAAGTGGTCATAGTTCATGTAAGTGACATTATTCTTTACAAATATAGGGATTAGCCCCATATTACTAGAACTAACAGTTTGGGAAATGTCCTATTTCATGACGTGCTAACTACCTTCTTAGCAGTTTAGCGAATATAATAATTGATGCCTCTTTTGTCTTGGTTCCAATCTTGTTTTAGCTACTGCTGAATATTTCTTAATCAGCTATGGAACAAGATGTTTCATATGTTTTGTATACAATGTCTTTTTTTAAAAGTTCTCAAGAAACGAATGTATTGATGTTTTTTTCCACTTCTATCTGTCCATGTGATCCTTTTAGCCCTTTGTTAAATATTGCATTCTTATTTCACTCTTCCATTGAGTGTATGAATTAAAAGTTGAAGTCAGCCTGACCCAAAAGATTGCTTCTGCAAATGATAGTACGAATTATCTTGATAATGTAAAAATATAATGCTGATAATTTGCTGTATAAGCACAATGTACATATATTGACAAAGTAGTCCATCAACCCGTGCTCCTGCATGGATTGTAATTTTAATAGACATAAGTGTTACAAGTTCGTTGATAAATTTAGGGCCTACAACTAATAAAAGTTGTTTATCTTTGTTGTCTCTCGTTTAATCTCGTATTCTAAATCAATACTCATATAGGTGCTTCGTAATCTTTATATGATTGTGATAAACTAAAATTACCAATTACTCTATATGTTTTTCCCATTCCCATTCATAGTCTCTGCCCTTTGGATTGCACTTTCATGCTTATTTGACATGTGTTTAGTTAAATCCTTAGCTTGGGCTTTGTGGTTAACATGGAAATCAATTATACTCATCGCTTCTTGCATACATGTATACATGGTCTGCACTCTTCATGGTGACACACATTATGCAGTATACCTTGTGTTTGTTTTTTTATGCAGTACACCAATCAATTCCAGCTTTTATTTGGTCAGTGGATTACTCATAGATTTATGTTTATATCTTAGGGTCTTTTGCTGGCCTTGGCTTCCTTTCATGGTATCTGGCTGGTAAAATCAAAGTATTCGATCGTAAAGGGCATGTTGCAAAACTCTGCATTGTCCTTTCCCCTCTGCTTCTTGCAGCCTTAGTGGCAGTTTCTCGAGTTGATGACTATTGGCATCACTGGCAAGATGTATGTACTGGTGGATTACTTGGTAAGTATCGAGTAACACTCCCTCCCATTCCCTCCACAGGCACCACAAAGAAATGGAAATGTTAATGTACATATGGTTGTTTTATGCCATGTATGTGCATATGGTTCTCAAAGTATAAGTTATTGTTACAATGTGCAGGGTTGACAGTCGCTTCCATTTGCTACCTGCAGTTTTTTCCACTACCATCTGATGAAAATGGTATGCTTCTAACTCTGTCCTTAATAAATTGTGATTAATGTTCTGTCCATCTTTGCTTATCTCAAATTATAGTGAATATGTGGTTGGGGGTGTCTATCCTGGGTTTACTTGAGGTTGTTTCCAAGTAATGAAAAAACAATCAAGCTTGGACTAGAAAAATAAATAATCACCCAATGTTTATGTATAATTTTGAGGTGCCATACATTTGGCGAGTGGTGACAAGCATGCTGTGTAATGAACTAATGACCCAATGTTTATGAAATGAAGAGTATTCATTTTTAGTAAAATGGCAATCCCCTTTTGATATAAACCTACTGCAGCTGGACTAACATCCCTGAAGAATGTTTTTAACTAAATAATTGTGGTCTCGTTGATAGACATTTTCAATTTCAACAGTTGCAATAATACTTATGGAAGTTATTCTTAACCTGCCTCAAAATGCTCTGCATCAGGATTTTTGCTATCTAGAAACAGAAATATTCGAGTTAATAGCTTTCAAAATAGTCTGCCTGCAGGAAAACTTGCACCTAGTGTATTTCTTCTCTCCCTTGATCTTTTTAACTCTTCCTGAATTGGACACTTGTGTCTAGCATCTAGCATGCTCCTGCTTTGGCAGTGTCATGAGTATAAAGAGACTGACAAAGGTGCTACGTAGTACTGTGTTAGTTAGTAAGAAAGCCCCTGGATGTGGCAGGCTGTGTTGGAAGATGACTAGTACTAACACTTGTATTGGCAGGGTTCATGCAAGAAAATAGGACATGGTGCAGTGCCTTGGTTTTTACAGTTTGTCTTGGTATACACCATGTCATTGCTAGTCCTTGCACGAACTAAGATGATGAGTTCAGTGTGCATGGCACGGAGAGAAGATAGGTTTAGGTTAAAAGACTAAGAAACAAATTCTCAAAAGGTTATATTAGCAGTTGGTAGCCTAATACTGTGCACAGAGATCCTCCAATAAAAAGTTGAAAAATATCAGCCATTCCAAGTAACAGATAGGTACAAACCAAAGTTTGCAGGCTCTCAAGTCTCATGGGCTCAAATTTTTTTCTTAACAAAGCTCATGGGCTCAAAAAAAATTGAACAAAGTTTGGGCTCTTTTTTTTTTGAACAAAGCTCATGGGCTCATTTAGACACTGCTGTTTACTGCCACGGTCAACCAACTGTGCCCTTTGCTCGCTGTCCTGGAAACTTGTACTCCCTCCGTTTTGATTTAGAGGTCGTTTTGGCTTTTATAGATATACATATTTTATTATGTATCTATAAATACCATATATCTAATTGCATAGCAAAAGCTATGTACATAGAAAAGCCAAAATAATCTATAGTTTGGGACAAAGAGTGGTATCCATTATGCATTATTTTCATAGAATGGTCTGGTGGGTGTTTGAGTAAGCATGATATTTCGCAAAACTCACATGCCGGTATTGGATACTCCACGGATAGTCATACAGATACTCTGTATCATGGGTGTGTCGAAAATTTACTCAATTTATAAATGCTAAGAATAACCCAGATGCTCCTGATATACCTGACCGGTACGGTGGTACATATGGGATACCTTGACACCTATCACCATGCTCAGTATAGGAGCCCTTATCAATTCCAATGGCGGTTAGTCTGCCCATGGTGGTCAAGTCGGAGGATTTCCTGTTGTCAACGACCTAGATATTGCAACTCGGGTCTTGGCTCCTTGTTGGCCTGAACGTACCTTATACAATGTTATAGCTCTGTCAGGATTGATTGTTAAATGTTAATAGTTTCACCTTGTGGAATGATTGTTAAGTGTTAATAGTTTCACCTTTTCCAACGGTCAGGATTGTGGCCTCACGCGTATTTCCGACACATTGGTGAGCCAGAGGGTGACAACCAAGTGCAACCCACGTACATGAGCCGTCGCAGCTCGATTCATAACGGTTCCTTTCACAGTCCTGATGCAGTGGAAATGAGGAGCACGAGCCGAGCACTGGATTCCATGGAAGCTGGTGGGAGAGTCCAATGATGGAATAATAACACCAAGGGCCACAGACCATTGTAAATTTTGTAATATAACCTTCTAGTGCTTAGTATAGCAAAGATTTTGTTCGATTCCTTATTATGTAACTTCCAAAGCATAGAATATAAAGCACATGTCTCTGGTGAGAATTCTTGGCTAGATTCCATCTCCTTTTGGAACATATATTTGATATATGACGTCGATGCGTCATGAGACACAACACAAAGAAGCATGAGCTTATATGTACTATTTTGGAGGATCTTAAAATGCGGTTCCTTTAGCATCAGAATGAGCCACAAACAGGTTGTTGGAAGCAGATGGCTTCGGCATCCTCTATGCATTATGATGATCACTTTTCTGCTAGTGTCCTCTGAAGTGCAATTGATTACTGCGTCGCTGTGATCCGGCCGCCAGCCATGTGATTCAGGTGATGATCGATACAAGAAGGAACTCATTCGGTGCACTGGGGTTTGTTGGGAGTTGGGACTGGAACCATTATCGCAGCATCATGTTCCTCTACAGTGGCCAGATTTGAACGGATCCATTTCAGGCACCTGCACAACATGACCAAATTGGTCCTGTCGTCCTTGTTAAACTGGGACTGGACAAATAAAAGCCTGCAAGCTGACAGGCACACCGACATGTGAGTTGATATTTTCTTAGACCGAATGATGCCGAATTGATAGCGAGCCTGGCACACCGACATGTGACCCGACCTGTTCTCGCTTTTCTCGTGATAAACTACTGTAGTAATAGTACTATCAGTGCTCCTATTAGGCAACAAAGATGGTCGATCGTATGGACATGCTAGTGCAGACGCTACTTTCTGGTAACGGAGCATCATATTTGTCTTGACTACTGAAAAAGCCATGCAGCCGCAGTTACCTAAACTTTTCAGCGAAGGATGCAGGGATCAATCATGAAGACAGAGCAGAAGATGATGGTCCAGTCCTGATTTTTTTTTTCTTTTTCTTTTTCTCCAAATTCAGTCAGATTAAATGATGGGCGACTTATCAGACGTGGAGATTTTTTTTTTCCAGCACAGTTGAATAGTTTCTGGCCATGGACAGCAGCACAAAACATAACTCTCAGAAAATTTCAGTGGTGTGTCCTTGTGATGAGGTCTGACCAGATCAGACAGACCTGAATGAATTATTGACATCACAACAACCCGGCCGATAAACTCCTATCCAGGTGTGTTTGTTGACGAATAATTCAGGACGGTACCGTTGCACTGTCAATTCTCAATTCTCATACCATGGAATCTGAATCTGAAAACCTGGAAGGATCGGAGGAGGACAGATATATTGTGATTAGCTGGTGCAGGTGCACACTGTCCTTTCGTCCCCCTCTCTTTTCTCGACAGGTGTATGAACATGTGTTTAGTCTTTTGGGGCAACAAGATTATGGTTTGCATAGGATTCCTGGGTTTATGCTCTCTGCTGTACAATACAACTGCTAGTGAGTGCTGCCAACTTGCAAGAAACCAAGGACCGGCAGCAGGATCAATGGCCAGAGGAGAGAAATCAGAGATGGGCCGAGTTGTTCAGGAAAGATGGAGAAGGAGGGAGGGAGGGAATCTACTCATCCTACCGTCCTACAGTAGTAGCACGTACGAGTTGGTCATAATGTATTACTTATGTTGCTAATGAGAATCAACGACTAGGGCCTCTGTGACAGCTGTTGAGATGCGTGTCTGTCAAAGCGCGCGCGGAGCCCCAAAGTGCGCAAAGGTGTAGGGAGTAGAATTTTAGCCCGATCGATAGGCAACGTGCACATGCGTGGAGCTGACAAGAGATTTGTTTGACTCTGGAATATTTGAAGCGTTGCTACTTTGGCCTTGTTTAGTTCGTAAAAATTTTTGTTTTTGGCTACTGTAGCATTTCGTTTTTTATTTGACAAACATTGTCCAATCACGGAGTAACTAGGCTCAAAAGATTCATCTCACAAATTACAGATAAACTGTGCAGTTAGTTTTTATTTTTGTTTATATTTAATGCTCCATGCATACGAC
>Ga0182004_10001671_pt1 | contig 16590 bp, 13 predicted proteins | sample Sormic07211540_1_FD_120479 | JGI IMG/M metagenome (GOLD analysis project Ga0182004, IMG submission 120479) | Endophyte microbial communities from Sorghum bicolor roots, Mead, Nebraska, USA - 072115-40_1 MetaG | ecosystem: Host-associated > Plants > Roots > Unclassified | place: USA: Nebraska...
AGCTTAGGCTTTGTGCGCTTTGCCTCACTAGTTTGTGTAGGAGCTCCCCCAGTTTGCAAAGTACTAGTTGCATAGGTTTGTGTGACCTTGCTCCTAGAATTGATTAGGTGAGCTCTTGCTAAGATAGCACCTTGCTTGCTTGTTTAGGATCTTTTCAAGGTGCTAGAGAACTTAGATAGAGGGGTGTAGTCTTGGCTAGACTGATAGTTTTTAATTCCGCATTTGTTTCGGTTAGCCGGCGCGATAAGTTTTAGAAAGGACTATTCACGCCCCCTCTAGTCCTCCATCTCGACCCTTCAGGCGCTCTAATAAATGTGCATGATATCCTGGTAAAACCTTCACTAAGACTGGCCTAACAGAAACAAGTAATTTATACCGATCGCCTCGAATAACTGAGGTGGTCGTCATTAGGTGAGCAGTTAATAGACGAAATGGGTGTGGCCCCCTATTGCTTGGGGTAAAGATTAGTTGAAACGTATATGTTGGTACAGTAGGATAACCCTTTTCATATTCCAAACATTTGAAACTTGTACTATTTGATTGTTGCAGTCCAGGCAATAGCGGACTCGCCTAAGACAACGACTACGACTACACATATACAAAGCGGTAGCGCAATCGGCAACCCATATCCGTGCGACATATTACATGTATATATTCCTGCACACTATGGACCAAACATGGACATATTATGCTGGAACGTTTGTGGTTTGAATCGTCAAGATAAAAAAAGATGTTGTGCATCAGACTGTGGCAGCCACAAGGTGCCACATTGTATGCTTACAAGAATCAAAGCTATCCTCCCTGGATCAAAACACTGCAGCCTACCTAGGTGGTTTTCGCCTGCGTAGTTTTGTGTTCAAGCCGGTGATTGGTGTCCTTGGAACCTGTGGGGAATTGTGGTTCTATGGAATGATGATTCTATCATTCTAACCAACTGCGTCTTGGGAGAATTCCACCTATCGGCGGAGAATGAAGTTAAAGAGTGCTCAACAAAGTTTTGACTCTCTATTGTCTATGGGCCAACTAGGCATCGTGCAAGGCAAAGGTTCCTAGAGGAACTAAAAGCATTCAAACTAGATAATAATACGCGGTGGTTACTCCTCGGTGATTTCAACTTAATTTACAAAGCAGCTGATAAGAACAATAGAATACTAAACCACAAACTAATGCGACAATTTCGGGAGGTTTTGAATGAGTGCGAACTCCAAGAGATTCACCTTCAGAATGGAAAATTTACTTGGAGCAATGAGAGGCGCCAACCAACATTGATGAAGCTAGATAGAGTTTTTTGCAATGCCGAGTGGGACCACGTTCACCTCACATGTCCTTCATGCTCTCTCCACCTCTCTATCAGACCACGCACCGCTTCTACTCTCCAATCAGAGTGGCTTGTGACGACCGAGGACATTTCGTTTCCAAAAATTTCTAGGTTAAACTTCCAAGATTTAAAGAGGTGGTGCTGAGGGCTTGGACAGGTACCTCAAATCACTATGAGCCTCTCCACATCCTATACAACAAGCTACTTGTCATAGCGCAAAATTTGAGAAATTGGAGCAATAGAATTATTTTATACGCTAAAATGACATTGCACATGGCTCTAGAAGTGATATTGCAACTCGACATCGCTCAGGAAAATAGAGGCTTATTATCACCGGTGGAATCTGATCTTAGAACAAAACTAAAAAGACGAGTCCTTGGCCTGGCGGACATTGAAAGGGCCAGAACTAGGCAAGCTTTGTGTGTCATCAATATCAAATTGGGTGACACCAACACAAAAATTTTTCACCGAAGAGTAAACGTGAGAAGAAGGAAGAATCACATTTAGAAATTGTGAAAGGAGCAAGGATGGACGGTCTCACATGATGAAAAGGTCATGGTGGTCCAGCAACATTTCCAAGATATCATGAAGCATCCACCGTAAAGACAAGATGATTTAAATTGGGAGAGGTTGCATATTTCGCCACATAATCTTGACATGAATGCAAATGACTTTACAGAATCCAAAATCAAGAGTGCCATAGATCATATGCCTTCGTACAGAGCGCCGGGTCCTTATGGTTTCACGGGCCTTTTTTCAAGGAACGCTGGGACATTGTTAAAGGTGATATCATGAATACAGCCAATACTTTCCACCGACTGCGTACCTCCAATGTTGTGCTTATTCCAAAAAAAAGGACGGCGCTGATTCAATGTTGGATTTCAGACCCATAAGCTTAATTTACTCCTTCACGAAAATCATTGCCAAGGTCTTGGCAATGCGTCTGGCTCCCCATATAAATATTTTGATCTCCAAGAACCAGAGCACCTTCATTAAAAAAGAAGCATCCATGACAACTCCATGTTAGTTTAATGTGCGGTGTGTCGTTTTCATAGATCCAAGACACCAGTCCTGTTTTTCAAGCTCGATATAACAAAGGCCTTTGATTCAGTCCGTTGGGAGTATCTACTCACCCTTATGACCAAGCTCGGCTTTCCCCCAAAATGGAGAGAGTGGGTGGCATCATGCTAAACGGTGTCCCTACTGCACCTATCAAGCATGGTAGGGGAATACGCTAAGGCAACTCTCTCTCACCATTGCTTTTTGTGATTGCCATCCACCCATTGCAAAAAATCCTTGACCTTGCGACAAAAGAAGGGCTACTGGCAAAATTCAGGGGAAAACAACCTATCATGCGGACATCCATATACGCAGACGACACGACAATCTTTGTTAAGCCCTTTAAGAAGGATGTCACTACACTTGCTGATATTCTAACCAAGTTCGGCAAAGTGTCAGGACTCAAAACGAATGTTTAGAAGTCATCTGTCATCCCCATAAGATGTCAAGGCTTCGACCTAGAGGAAGTCTAGCGTGTTTTTCCGGCAAGATGAGCACACTTTCCAACTAAATATTTGGGGCTACCTCTGACAAGCACCAGATTGTGGAGGATTGATTTTCAGCCGCTTGTTGACAAAGTTGTGAGCAAGCTCACTATTTGGAATAGCAAGAATATTAACCATGTTGGAAGGTCCACTCTAGTCAAGGCGGTCCTCACCTCACAAGTTGTGTATTGTCTCACATCAATAAGAGCTCCTAAAGCCATGCTAAAGGAAATGATAACCTCGGAAAGAGCTTTCTGTGGGCTGGATCAGACAAGCTAACCGAGGAAAAATGCAAAGTGAATTGGCCACGTTCCATGAGACCAACTGAATCTGGAGGCTTAGGCATTCTTCATCTTGGAAAATTTGCATGAGCACTACATCTCAGATGGTTGTGGAAAGAATGGAAGGAAGAAGGAAGGATGCTAAACAACCCTCGACACGTTGTGTGACACCACAGATAGGCTCCTATTCGCTGCAGCAACTTCAATCACAGTTGGTGATGGTAGGAGAACAACCTTCTAGAGGAGTGCTTGGCTACAGAGTCAAAGGCCCCAAGATCTAGTGCCAAATATCTTCCAAATTTCCAAAAACAAAAACAACTCACTCAACGAAGGTATGCACAATAGAACATGGATTAGAGACATAGACCTGCGGCATCCACGCTTCACCTCCTAACACTTCGTGGAATATGTACAGCTTTGGAGCGCTCACAGACACATCCAACTACATCCTGATAGGGAGGATAACATCAACTGGAATTTTAAGCCAGAAGGAAAATTCACAACAGGATCGGCCTACCATGCGCAATTCGTTGGTGCAACACTGACAAATTTCAAACAACTCATCAGGAAAGTCTGGGCGCCACCGAAATGTAAAATCTTTGCATGGCTCGCCATCCAAAATAGAATCTGGACCATTGACAAGCTACAAGCACGGAGATGGCTGAATAATGGAGTGTGCCCCTTGTGCAGGCACAATCAAGAATCTGGCATCCATCTATTCCAAGACTGTCGCTACACTAAGCGTATCTGGGAGGGCATTGCAATATGGTTGGGTAATGAGCAGCTGCGACCTTCTACCTGGTGCTAGGAGACTTAGTACAAACTTGGTGGGACAACATAGATCGCACACCTTTGACGGCAAGACGAGGTCTCCGATCCATCATCATTCTCGTCTGCTGGGAGGTGTGGAAAGAAAGAAATGCAAGAATTTTCGAGCACAAGGAATCTGCACCAACCCAACTCCTCCAAAAAATCAAGGATGAAGTGGGCCTATGGTCAATGGCGGGAGCAAAGCACGTCTCCAACCTTTTATTGCACGTTTGATGTAACCACCCTGAGATGAGGTTTTTAGAGTTCTAGCCAATAGGCAGCTCTCCTGCCGGTTCTATTTAAAAAAAATTCTGCATGAGGCAGTCTCTCATGACACATACTATACGCATACACTCTCTTCCTCTTGCTTGCATGCAGTGCCGGCCCTAGAGAAGTGCCGGAGGTGCGACCGCCGAGGGCCCATAGAAAGAGGAGGTCCAGACCCATGTATACACAGATCTCATCCCTTATTATATACTGTGTACGCGAGCGCCGTAAGGCGTCATACGAAGAGGCGGAGGGAGTCACACATGGAAGCCATGGACCCACGCAGATCGCAGACACGCACACAGACAGAGACGCCGCTGGCCGCGGACTCAGAATCGCCACTCACGAAGGCACGCAACGGCCAACAAATCAGACACTACGCATGGCAAAGGCAGCATCTTGACAATTAGGCCCAGTGCCGATTACTGCAGCAGTGCAACCGATTGCACTGTTCATCAACAATCAGCAGGTCATCATCCGATGAGGCATAGCCCCTAGGTAATTTATTTTAATCTAAATTAATTATTTCAGACTTCTACTCTAGGTACTTATAGTCATATTTTTCTTCTAATTTAGGTGCTAGAATCTTAGAATGTTACCTAAGAAACATTTGTCGGGGGCTCAGAAAAGAAAACGGAAAAAACTAGCAGATCAATTTGAGATCAACTATGTCACCAGAAATGTTAAATGGAGTGCACAATTGAGAGGGATATCTTGGACAACATTGATCTTAATACCGTCCTTGATGACTTTGCATCAAAAATGTCCGAAGAAGTATCTTTTTATGAGAAGCAATGGATATTATAGAGTTCTATTCTTTCTTAAGTAATCATATTAGTTTTAGTCTATATTATTCCTCGATAATAACAAAACATATTAAATTAAAAATATATTATTGAATTTATTTTTGCTTTGCAAGAAAGAATATCACTTATATATACTATAAGACTTATAAATAGTCTGAAGAGGCCGTTACGACGACCTCGCTAGAGGGCCCTCAAAGTCTTAGGACCGGCACTGCTTGCATGTGTGACACGCAATCTAGGTTCTTCTCTTTCTATGATCCATGGACATCTTTTCTTGTGTCTTCACCATCACACCAACTCAAGAGAGTAGTTTTTTAAAATCAGTAAAGAATAAAGCTCAAAGGTCCATTGATGTATCCATGCTTCTACCGCTATATAATTCCTCTAGTGTGCTTGATTTAGGCTTGGCACAATCCTTCTTTACTGAAAGTGTTTGGGATGCCCTAACCTTGCATTGTTCAGATCTTGACCAACCAACAACCAATCGCTCCTTCAAAGATCCAAAGATACCGTGTCGGTAGTTTTTATTTCTTTTCCTTTTCACAAAGGCAAGCATACACTGTGTTCAATTCCAGATGCAAATTGACTGTCCCAGGTAGCTCAACATACCCTTACTGCTACTATTATGTACTAGTTTACTACTCGCTCGTTCAATCCTTCCTTCTCTGAAAATCAAGTTTACTGACAAATTAAATTCGAAAATTGTTCGTTCATAAACCTGCTTATATTACTATGAAACCTTTGAATCCTCGATTAATGTTGTTGGAGCTAAGTGCGATCGTGAGGAAAAAAAAAACATACACGAGACCTTTATTTTAATCTTCTCACCACAAATTTTAAATTCTAACGTAGAACAAAACTAAATGATATTGTATTTTCCAGGTTTATTAGTGAATGCCTAAGCTCGCCCAGCTCTAATTTTAACTATAAATCTATAATTGCGTGTTGGAGTGCACTATATATATGCACCTAATAATAATTGTCTTTGTTTCTGATCTCTTGGCTTTTGGTGGCCTAGATACGCAATGATAGGAGGAGCACGGCTGAGAGGATCAGATCACATTCACATCAGTCATCAGCCCGACCCCGACCGGAACAAAAGCTTGCGAAAAAGGGCGCCAAGCGTCGAGCCAACAACAGCAAAGGCTTCACAGTTGTGGATCACTGTGCGCGGGGACGACGTGATTGCTTGTTGAAGCCTTGAAGGGTGCCGGCTCCTTTGGATGCGCGCAATCAGTGGCGTGGGCGGTCCAAAGGTCAAATGATGATGATACATTGATATATACTAAGGGTAGTAGCTACTGCGTTATATCGGGTGATGGTCTCAGCAGTCATATATAATTGGTTAGAACTCATCTTGTACATTGTCAAGTAAAATTGTTTTAGTACTCTCAGTTGTAAATTGTAAGTTAGATTTTTTTAGATACATTACGTATCTAGATAGATATATACATTATATATAGATACACGGTAAAAACTATATCTCTAAAAAAATAGAATGATTTATAATTTGGAACAGGATAATAGGAAGGAGAGAAGAATAAGAAAGAGATGTCATTTTTTTATTTGTAAAGCAACCACCTCATAATTAATAATAAGTACGAGATGTTTTTGAAGGATCTATTGCACGAGATGTTGCCATATAATTAGTAAACTTTTCTTTGTTTATTGTATAAAAAAATAATTATAGAATTACTATGAGACAAGTTAAAACACAACCTCATTGTCTGAATAATATACTTGCTCTAGGTTCCTCATACAAAAACAAAACACCCAGCCACTACCCCTTTTATTTGGATTTGGGATTCTAAGTGCTCCAATAAACCCAAGTCTTCTGCTGGTTACTTCTTATGGACAGGCTAAATACAAGGAACATTTTAAAGAGGAGAAAACATAAGCTGAAAGGAAAAAATTACAATTGTGTTCTCTGCAATAGCAATTTGGAAGAAACTGCTTTTGACTTGTTCTTCAGCTGCACCTGTAGTCGAGCTTGTTGGCAGTACTTGGGCATCCAATGGAATTTTTGCAAGTGATTTTTTCCCAGATGTTGATACAAGCCAAACAACAATTTTGAATCCTTTCTTTATGGAGATCTTCATCATTGTTGCTTGGCAGATTCAGAATCAAAGAAATAACTTCATCTTCAAGGGGAAGCTCAATTTTAGACCAATAGGATCGGTGATCCTAAGCATTCCGCTTTTTTATTCTATATATATCCCCTTGCGGTTTTGCCTTTCATTGTTTGGTTGTACAACTTTTTGTGTGTTTTGTACAAGTTCTATTCTTTTTTTAGTGAGATTTTACAGTGGGGGCTTCTCCTGCTGCACTATTTTTTAAGAGAGAGAGAGAGAGGAGAAAGGGTATTCACTAGTGGAGACTTTAGCCTTTGTGTCTCAAGGAAGCATAACCGACTCTTAGTGACTCGTAGATGCTGCAACATGGATTAGAGGGTAGTGAGAACTACCTGATACCATGAAAAAAATATGGTTGTCTCTTGTCCTTCTTTGTTTTCTTGTATTTCCATTCAAATTCAAATTTGTGCTATTGAAAGGATCGACACGACCTAGAGATCATGAGTTGAATTGGCCTAAAAACCTTCTTTCACACTACAAAAAATAGATTAGCCAATTCTAGAAGTTCTAAGATTTGTTTAAAACTTCCATAGATGTCTGGAAGTTTCGAAGAAATCTATAAAAGTTACGGAGATAAGGAAAATCTACGAAATCGACAACAAATCTAAATGAAAAATAGATTAACGAATTACCACGCTTCCTTGAGGTTGGTAAACTTATTTTGTACCTCTCCCTTGACTTGAAATGTTGCTAAGTGATAGATCGGGTGGAAATACTAAAGTTCAACACAAGAGAGAGAGAGGGGGGGGGGGTTGAAACAAATGAAACCACAACAACAAGCATGCAAGACACAACAATTTATCCTAAGGTTCCGCCACACCACCAAGGTGTCTACATCCTCGTTGTAGAGGTGACCACAAAGGCCTAGAGTCTCTTTCATCTCCATTCGCCCTCTCAAGCAACCACAGAGGTTGACCTCAAACAATCCACTAATAATCAATAGTAATACAAACTATTTCTAGACTTTCAACACATGACTTGGGAGCTTCACAAGGGCAAAAAGACCCAAGAGTAACAAACTTGAATCCAATGACTTGGCAAAGAAATATGTGCTCGAATAATGTATTTGATTTCTTCTACCACTTTCACTTCCCTTCTCTCAAGCTGTTGGAGAAGGAGAGAGTTGTTTATACCCCTCCCCCATAGTAACTGTTGTCCTAGTCAAGTCTACATGCTAGAAGTGGAACTATAAGATCTAGAATGTTTACCCAAGTCGAAGTGTTGTGCTTTTGTGTCTCTCATAAGATATGTTCTATTTTTTTGAGCACCATCTCCACCCTAAGTCATTTAGAAACACATCTACAACATTTCCTAAACTCAAATCCAAAATATAAAATGAATAAACCCGTTTTTGAGTCCCATGCATGCCATCCTTCATTTTTCACTTTGAGGAAAGTGTCGATAGTCATCCATTTGCTCTATAAGCTATTCACGAAGGTTCATACACATGATTAGTTCCTAAATTGTTTGTCATTAACTCACCAAAACCCACTAGAGATCCATGTGCACTTTCAATCTTCCCTTCTTGGTGATTATGGAAACCAAATTCAGGCTTACAATATAGATAAACAAAACTTTAAACCCTACTTATATAGAAAGCTGCCCTATGCATTCGAATTGAACTCAAACTTTTGATTGACAAATCATATTGCATGGATATTCCCACCAAACTAGCCAAACAAAATATTAGTTTGTGGAGGTGGTAGGGATTGCGAGGAGAGCATTGGGTGGGAGAACAACCTAATCCCATGTGGATGGATTCTCAAACTTTTGTGTTCCACACATAGGAACCCTAAGGGGAACTAAAAAAGGGGACAAAATGAGTGCACGCTGAAAATTTTAGTCTCCTGTCGACAAAATTTAAAAGAGACCGTCATTTTAAATGTTGCTGGCATGGTATTATCATAAAACAGCTTCCCAAGACAGATCTCAACATTTCTCACAATAAATCTGAACATACAAGTTCAAGAGTTACAGTCAGTGCACAACAAACAACAGATTGTCAAATTCAAACGCAAGGAAAAAAAGAATCAAGTCTAAAGAAAATTTTAGACCTAAAAGATGGTATATGGTTAGTATGGGAGAGTATTATTCATTTGCAATTAGAGGGTGGAGAGTTCTAGAGTATAGTACAAGATAATGCATCTACAAGATCTACCTTTGAAAGGATATGATACAAGCCTGCTAGTGCCAGCAACAATTTTATGCTGCATAAAGTGAAGGAAATGATGAACTAATTGTAGACACAAAACTTCTTATGTCAGTCGTTTTTTTTCTTGAAAAAGAATAGAAACATTTTTTATAAAGCAAACTAGAATTTACAACTTTAACCATGAGATTTGTTTTCCTTGTGTTTTTTAATCTTGTTATACTATATCAAAATAGATTCATCTCTAGACTAGATCACTGTTATGGTGACTGTTATGATCACTATCATAGTGTCATCTCTAGATCACTTCATTGAGCTTGCCAGAGTTCCCACCCTGCATATCTGTTATCTGGTAAAACACTGTCATGGTGACGAGTAGCAATTTTCAGTCCCCTCTCAGAACTCGAATGAAACAATTTCATCATAAACTTATTCAGATTCTGATACAGTACATACAATTAATTGGTCACAAACCGATTCATGAACACAAAAATGGTCTCCCTCTACTCTGTAACTGTAGCACATATCAACATGGGCATTGGCAGATTGAAAAAGCAGAGCAAGGAAGAGCCTAACACAAAAGAATATACAGAGAAAACAGAAAACTATGCACACTTCGTCTATCCAACATCTGCACTCGCAGGCCACAATAATGTCCCGCTTCATCAACAATCTAACCCTTTTGTTAAGATCTATATATACACAAGTATAAGATGAACTATTTTTACCTGTATACAACTTGACATGGCCACAGTGACATTATATCTATCAGACTTGGCAAACCATTCCTACCTCAAGGGTGGAAACATGTGGCACGTTAGCCGCGTAGGCAGGACCTCGGCTATTCCTCGTCAAAAACTCGTAGATGAAGTTTATGGCAATCCGCTTCATCAGGCTAGACCCACTTTTCGCCTTCATATAAGAGCGCCCCATGATGAAGGACATGCCTGCCTCTCTTGCCTCAGTCAGCTCTTGCAGCTCGTTGCGCACTTCGCTGTTGATCTGCGCATTTTCTGGGAGCACAAACCTCACCCTTGTCGACTTGGAAGATACTAAATTTCGGTTTGTATCCTTCCGAACAGATGATTCAGGTGATCCCTCAACCTCACCATAGGCCTCTTGAAATGGCAGGCCTTTGCTGATAATAGACAACCTCTCATAGGGACTCTCTGAACCATCCGGATAACCATTTTGGTCAGAGTCCCCAGAGCGTATGAACTCTGCAATGCTGCTCACTAAGGCCTTCTCAAATTCCAGGCTGTCCTGCTGAACATCCCGGTACCCGTATCGGACAACTACCCTGTATAGCCTGTATTGTTTCAGGCCAATGCGTCCGACCAAAAATCGCTCTTCAGATTGGACATGTGGTACAGAAACGGATTTAATGCATAGGAAGACCAGAACCTGATGAAAAACACATTCATGCACTGATCAGTTAAACAATTCCTTCACTAGTGTGTTCAGATTTGAGCATAAAAGAACATTAGCATTTATATCAAATGACCGTCAAAAGAACACAAAAGGTATGACAAGATACCTGATGAAATGCAGGGAGGTTGGTGACAAAGTGGGAGAAAATGGCAGGAATCCCAGACACAAGTTCTGTGTGTATGAGACCTATGCCTCTGACTCGAACAATACCCAACGAAGGGCCTAAATTCAAAAGCCAGCTTATTGAGACTTTGTTCTCCACATCAAACTCGTACTTCTTTGTTGTGCCATAGTGCCAAACACACATCACAATCAAGAAAGTGAAGGAAAGAATTATAGGTACCCAAGCCCCTTCATGGAACTTCACGAGGGAAGCTGAGAAGTAGACAGCTTCGATTGCACCAAAGAAAAGAAGGAAGGCAAGAGCAAACACAACATTCTTGTTCCAGCAAAGGACAATGACGAGTGACATAAAGCAAGTTGTGACAATCATAACTGTTATAACTGCCAACCCTGAAACCAAAAAACAGTTAAACTAGTGGAGTTAACCTTCAATCCATCTGAAGTTGAAGTTACATAACTAACTGAAAATGTTCATAACTCATGACTTTGTTATTTTGAGTAAGCAAAAAAAAAATTGCTAGAGAACTTGTGTACTCTTACCTTGTGCATTTGCCATCTGTTTCGTGTTTCTGAAGCCTATAGTAACAGCCAAGCACAGTATCATTAAGATCCAATTGATCTCTGGTATGTATATTTGGCCATGTACTGTGGAGGATGTATGCACAATCTTCACCCTTGGAAAGCAATTTAAGGAGCAACACTGTTTGATAACTGAGAATGTGCCAGTGATTACTGCTTGGCTGCCAACTACAGCTGCAAGGATTGCAATCCCCAGAACAGGCCATCTGATTTTCTCTATAAAGAGACCATCGCATCAGTAAGCACCAAAGACTTTTAGTTACTGAATATTTGTCTACGAGCATAAAAAGGCAAAGAGAGAGTACCAGGTACTGATATGTAAAATCCAATATGGTGGTTCCTCTCAAAATTGTGATGCTGTGAAATGTAAGCAGCTTGTCCCATATAGGCAAGTACGAGTGATGGATAAACCACCATTGTGAAAGCGATCTGTTGGAAGCAGAAAGGAGTGGTACAGAATTTTAGACTTACAGAAGCTTCCATTGGAACGAATAATATATTATGATGTGATTTCTGGAGCACTCTAAATTTGAAGATACTCCCTCTGTCCTAATATATAAGGCGTAACCACTTTTTATCCAAGCCCCGTAATATAAGGCGTGCTCTCTTTGGATGCGTGTACATCGATGTAGTAGTACTAGTGTTGAGAGGGAGAATTAAATATGTTCATTGGTCTTTGAACCCGAGGTGGTTACACCTTATATACTAGGACAGAGGGAGTAATGCAAGTGGTAGAAAATCTTAGCCCAATGATGATAACAAAGAACAATCAGATCAAACATGGTTGAATCAAACTTTCAGTGCAAACAAGTAATCACATTTCTTTTTAGTGCAAGTGTGCAACAGAGTAATGAGTCGAATAAACTTCATGGGCATTCCATCTAATCTGTCCATCGGTTAGATTACTGTTCCTTTTCTAAAATAGGAAATAAATTGTAGCCATCATGTACGATTTGTACCTCCCACTCTCCATCCTTAGTGCCAGTTTTCATATAAATGTATTTAAGCAATTCTTTCTTAATGAGAAGATGAACGGATAATAGTTTCATTAGTTATTACAAATAAACTAAAACATGTGTACTTAAACCAAGTTCCAGATACAACCTTCCCATCTAGATTTTGAGTATTCCAGATATGTTTACCACTCTGTATCTGTTAACCACTTACAAGAAATTAATGTCCAACTTCAATTGATGTAACAAAATGCAATGTTTCTGATTTCATTTCTTATCCACATGCCATCCTTTGCTCTATAATCTGCTATACTGCAGTCTATGTTTGTAAGCCACTTTTATGTGGCTGTAACTCAGAATTACAATGGAATGTTCTACATTCTGCCCTTCAGAGACAGGCTCGGAAGCTCTAGACTCTCTGCTTGCTTCTGGATAGGCCATATGGTTTCAGTAGTTTTCTAGTCACAGTCTCAGATACAATCCAATATCCACTTTTTTCAATTCATCCGTTTTCTAACACAATTCCTACGGATTTACTTCCCGTGATTTGCGTACAGAGAGAGTCAGTAACTATGTGGTGCCTTTATATTGTTGATATTGTACATGATTATTTTTTGCACAAGAATTCATTCCATTGCATACCTTGATTGAAGACTGCGAAAAATGTCCAAGGTCCGCATACATAGCTTCAGAACCTAGGAGTTTCAACAGTTTTGAAGGGTCAATGCATCGTCATCATTTGTGTGAAGTGGCGGAGTCGAAGTGTGGCATGCAATTGCCAAGGAGTATCTTGTTTGCTTACCAGTTACACATAAAAGGATCCCACCCAGTGACATCCAGCCTCCAACTTGTGTCTTCTGGATAAAACTGTGCATGTAGTATGGTGATAGGGCTTTATAGATATGGGGATTCCAAATGAAGATGTTGTATACCCCTATGGCACTGATGCAGGCAAGCCACAGGCAGACAATAGGCGCGAAGAGAAATCCAACCCTGTGTGTGCCGAAGTGTTGCAAGGCGAACAAGCCTACCAGGATCACACATGTTACTGGAAGCAGAACATCTGCAAATCAACATGACACAGCAGAATCATCCACTTTTCAGCGAGACACAACAGAATTGTCACAATCCATGCAGCAATCGGACCATAACCAGCACAGCAGGTACCACATCATCATCAAGCAACAGTGAACGAAACGTGAGCAAGAAACAAATCGACCTACATTGGTGCTGTTCATTGACCATTGACAGCTTGAGCCCTGAAACCGCTGAGAATACTGAAAAAAAGAGAAACAGAAGCGCGCACACACACAGGTCAGATTCTTGTCACCAACGACCAATGGGCATTATTAACGACGGTTGAGGCAAGGAGGGGAGGAGCGACGGACCGGACACAGCAGGGGTGAGGACGCCGTCGCCGATGACCATGGACGTCCCGAGCAGAGCGAACATGAGCAGCAGCCACTGCAGCTCCCTGCGCTGCTGCAGCGCCGCGCGCACGCTCGACGCCAGCGGCGGCAGCGCGCCGCCGTCGCGCTGCTCCTTGAGCTCGTCGTCGGCAGCGCTACTGTCGCCGACGACGCCAGGGAGGAGCCCCGCACGGACCCGGCGGCAGATGAGGGAGTAGAGCGCGAAGGTACCGCCCTCGCCGTCGTCGTCGGCGCGCAGGACGACGAGCACGTACTTGAGGAGCGTGATGAGGGTGAGCGTCCAGAACACGAGCGAGAGCACCCCATAGATCTCCTCGTTGCCCTCGGAGTGGTCGATGTCGCCGCCGGCGAAGGCGCTCTTGTACACGTAGAGCGGCGACGTCGCCACCTCGCCGTACACCACGCCGAGGCTCTGGTACGCCAGCACCAGCTCCGACCGCCACGACTGCAACCCCACCCCACCAAGAAAAAAAAAAAGCTTCCATCCATCACCATGCCTCTCGAACCACCAAACAAAAAAAACAAAAAACAAAAAGAAATCGAATCTTTCAGACGGGGAATCCGACCGAGAGAAAGGCGACCAACCGGCCGGGGTCACTCACCTTCTTGCGCGCACTCGCGGCGCCGCGGCCGCTCTCTGCATCCATTCGCGCCCCCTCACGCAGCAGCTCAAGGCGCCGCCTTTCCTGCGCCCATGCACGCAGCGTTGCCTAATTGAGAGCGGAGAAGCGAGAATTTGGGCGAAGATTTCTCTCGGCTTGGACTTGACTTGTGAGAAGGACAAGCAGGACTTCCGTTCCTTCCTATCCTATAGCAAAGCTTCCTGCAACAACCACCAACAGATCTTGTCGTGCTCGCTTCAATCCTCGCAGCTTTTCACTTGGCAGTTGCTTGCCACTGATGAGCAGGAAGAAATCGAAATCGAAATCGAAATCGAAATCCAAAGCCCAAGAAGCTAGCGGCGGTCCAGGAGGAGAGGACAAGGAGAAGGACAAGCAAGAACAGGGGAATGGAAAAGGCGAAATCTGGCTTCTACTGCAACCCTGTTCCTCCTAATCTTTTACAACCGCGAGGACCTGCGCGGGTACTTATAGCTGCAGTTGCGGGAGTCAGCAGGTGGAGACAAGGATGTTCTTGGGAAAAGTTTAAAACTTGGGTTGTGGGGGGACGGGGAGTAGTAGTGAGTGGGCGAGGTATCAGCAGGTAGGAGGAGCCTGTATTCAGTCAGGTACTCCTACGACCGTATCAGAGGCGAAATTGATATGCGGTTGCTCCTTTTAGACCTGTGATCGCCGGCTGTGACTATCACTACCAAAGATACGCTGCTTCTCCCACACAGTTCCACTTCGCCGGCCTCGTTTCATTTCATCATTCTGAAACTTGGTTTCCCTTTTTCCAATTGGAAAGGCGACGAGACGACACCGTTATCAGAAAGCGAAAGTCGTCGCGGTAATTCACAAGCAGTTTTCGACCATGCTGCTGCTGCTGCGTCAAAAGTCCAAGGAGGTAGAAGGAAGAACCGAGCCGGAGCCGGGAATGCGTCGACAGCTGTGGTGTGGTCTGATGTCTGAATATCTGATCTGATCGGAACGGCCCGGACGTCGCTCTCCAAAGGACAGAACCAGCTGGTGAGGTGAGAACCCGTCGTCGACCCAGCGGCCGGCTGCCGGCATGAGAAAATCAGGAAGAAGGAGAGAGGGAAAAAAAAACATGTGCACCGGCGTGCGTGCGTGGAGCGACGGAGGGCGAGACGGCGACGGGACCTTGAAGAAAAGTACGCCTAGACGAGACGACGCCAGGGTCCATGGAGGCCACCAGGGAGCCCAGGCGGCGTCTGGTGCTGCCGGAGGCCCGGTGCCGTACGCGCGGGCGGTGGCTGGCGATGGCGAAAGCGACGCCTCCCCTCCCTCCCGATGAATGATGCCGTGGTGGGGCGCCGCCGCGCGCGTCAGCGGTATCGGTTTGGGATTTTGTTAGGTCTTAGGTATGTGTCCGGCTGTTGCCGGACCTGCATTTGCATCGCATCCGATGCGGTTCCGGCTTCCGGAACTCGGGCGGGGGGCTAAAAATGAGAAAGAAATTGCGTGCGGACGGGGGGCGTGGATGCATGGCCGGGGCCGGGGCCGGGGAGGAGGATCGCTCCTTCCTTTTTCAGGATTTCCTTCGCGTGTACCGTCGCTGCCAGTGACGTGCCGATCTGTGGGAGTCAGTCAGTGATTGAGCAAATAAGGTATAAAACGGTGATGAGTTTGTTGCGTGCTACCACCGGAAAATGGCGGCGATTGTTTGCTTCTACTCCGTACTCCGTATCTGTTATTATCGCATCATACGTACGGAGTACTACATAAGCAACCTACATATATGGTATGTCGTATTCGAACCCAACTAATGAAAAATAGAAGTTACTTATTTCGATACGATAAATAAGAATACAAAAGGAGATAAGATCCAATAGAATAAATCAAAGAGATACTTAATGATAGAATCATGTTATTGATGTGGATAGGTCACGAAAGGGCCAATTGCCTAGTGGTTATAAGGGCACGTACAACGCGTCTTTTTCACCCGTCTCTGTGTCGCTTTTTTTTTTACAAAAACAATACCATCGAAGTCGCCTCATGAGACGACGGGGAAGGCTCATGCTCTCAGGTCAAACGGCGATGTACAACAACCCTCGACGACACAAGGATCCCTTGCACGTGGGGGGGGGGGGGGGGTTGTGGGTTTGGGGGCACGCCAGGGGGGGCCCCGTGGGGGCAGAGGGGGG
>Ga0182004_10001672_pt1 | contig 16589 bp, 13 predicted proteins | sample Sormic07211540_1_FD_120479 | JGI IMG/M metagenome (GOLD analysis project Ga0182004, IMG submission 120479) | Endophyte microbial communities from Sorghum bicolor roots, Mead, Nebraska, USA - 072115-40_1 MetaG | ecosystem: Host-associated > Plants > Roots > Unclassified | place: USA: Nebraska...
CATAACACCAAAACGAACCAAGGATTTAGGTGCAGAAATATAATATAAAATCCAGGTTGTTTCTGATTACAATACTACCGATAATCCTGATCAAAGCTGAAAGCTTAGAAGAATTCTCATTGTTCCCCAAATATCAGGCTGTTGCCATGGGTTAGCAAAATTATCCTACCTTAATTGCAATATTGGCTCTAAGAAACTTTTATCAAACATGTGTCCCAAAAGAAACCATGTGAAAGATTACCTGCAGAAGGGATCTGACTTGATCCAAGCCACGGTGGGAGCACACATGCTTTTAGGAAAGAGGACCTTCTTCGGACATTACCACTTATCATCGAGCACCTAAGCAGCTTCTTCTTAACCATGTCTACAGCCAAAACAGTGTTATCGATTGTGAGATGCAAGACGCTAGCGTTCAGTGGATCAAAAACGCCAATCCGTGGGGAGCCCTGATACGGGTGACATTCTCCAGGCCAGAGCCGGCTGAACGCCACCTGGTGCTCCGTCGTCCAGCCACTGCCGCTGTCGTCAAGGGTAAACGAACTAACAAGGAAAGGCTCCTCCCGGGACACCTCTGCGTAACGGAGCCTCCCCTGAGTGACCCCCACGCGACAGAAACCGTCCAGGTGCTCCACGGGCTCCGTCACGCGGCCCCTCGGCAGCTCGACGAAATGCAGGTCCGGCCGGTCGCTGAACGGGTCGGCCGAGATGACGCCGCAGCTGATGTCAACCCACCACAGTCGGCCGGCGAAGGCCACCACCTCCATCCAGCGGCCCATCGGGTGCGGGGACGGGGACGGCAAAGCCACCAGCTCGTCCCACTTTCCAGTTTGCGAGAGAAACCGCCGCATGACGAACCTCTGCTGCCCCCCATCGTTGTAGTCGTTGAGCACGGCGACAGCGTACCTGTCAGGCGGCTGGTCCGGGCGTTCGGATTGGGTGAGGATGCCGATGTCCACGCAGGAGACGGTCTTCTTCGTGCCATCGATGTCAGGGAGGCGGAACATCTGGCCGCTGAGCGGGTTCAGGACGAAGCGGGTGAGGTCGGCAATCTGGACGCCGTCCACTGCGCGTGCCTGATCGTAGCCGTGCTTGAAGACGGGAGCAGCCTCGCGGAGACGGAGATCCATGAATTCGAGGAGCAGGACGCCGTCGGCGCTCACGGCGCTAACGAGGCCGCCGAAGACCTCGCGCACGGGCACGGTGTCGCTGTCGCGGTCGGGGCGGGGCGGGGCGTCGACGAGGTGGGCGGGGACGAGGATTTGGGAGATGCACGGCGGTGCGGGGAGGTGGAGTAACGCGCGCGGCTCCGGCGAGTTGACAACCATGGGGCCGCGGATCATCGCCCACGGAGGCCGCGACGGCGAGGAGGCCGTGGAGAGGCCGCGGCGGAGGTGGCCGGAGACGGCGGCGGAGAGAACAACGAGGCGGCGGAGCGGCATCCCCGAGGTGCCGGTGTTGTGCCCGCTTGCGAAAGGGGGATTGGTGGTGGCGTGGGAGGACGATGGGGTGGTTTTCTGGTGACGCCAGCCGAGAGAGAGAGAGAGAGAGGGAGGAGTGGGTTTTGCCTTGCCAAGTTGCCACTACGAATCGCAATTGCAAGGCGCGGTGCTTGTAGACCAGTGGCACGCGGCTCTGGTAGTGTGTTGTCAGCGAAACGAAAGCCTCGCCTGTTTGTACATGAGGGCATTCTAGACTGGGCCCAGATGCAGTTTGCGTGGTCTATAGATTTGGTCTAGGAACGTTGGAGTATGCTGCTCTCCTTCCTGCAGAAGGCACCAGTTTCCCGCCAAACTGTTTAGGTACTCGGCTGAGTGGGCTTGGGGAGTCTCGGAGCAGACATGGGCTACTTCTGCTAACAAAGGCCTACCTTAACATTGAAGGCCCAATTTTCTGCCGCTCCTCGTTCGTAGTTCGGGCTATGACTAATCACAATTTTCCACTGTCACGTACTCGGACAAGTATTCTAACCGTCTCGTGTCATTCAGCTTGTTTGCTTTACCGAATTTATCAGTAATTCAGCAGTATTTTTCTCTCATAATAAATTAATAAATAATATTTTTAGTCATCCCTTATCAATCAAGCGAACAAATTTGCCGTGGTATTGATGGAGGGAGTCAAAAGGTCGGGGCGAAAAACTTGATGATGGGACACATTTGGACCTCCAAATCCATCGAAAGGGCTGTGGACTTCCAAGTCCCTCTCCATTTACTTGTGTATTCTTGATTGAACTTGTATCTATAATCAATCCGTCATTTATAGAGGGATCTTTACTAGTGAGGACCCTAGTGTGGGCCTAGTCTTGGTCAAGTTCCCCTCATTCGAGTTCTGTCGGGAATTCAGTAGTCTGAGAACTCGACAAATACCAACAAGTCTAGATACCTAGGATGAGAGAACCCCTTGTTTAGTTATTTGTCAAGCGTTAAGTTGCCTTTGAAGATTAGAACTTTCCTTTGGTACCTTAATAGAAGGCTCATCTTGACTAAAAATGATTTCATAAAAAAAAAAGGTTAGATAGGGTGTATTAAGTGTTGTTTCTATGAGGTTTGTGTGTAATGCCACACATTATTTTTAGTATCCATAAATACAAATTTACAAGTCGAATGTGGGAATCACGACTTGACTTAGGGCTCGTTCGGTTAGCTCCTTCCAGAGTCAGGATTCATTCCAGATTTGCTTTCTTATACAAATTAAGCCTGCTGTTCCAGCTGGATTTTTTTCCAAGGTCTCGTTCCCTGCTAACCGAACGGGCCCTTAACGAGATTTGCCTCGGCCATTTTCGCTCCTAACCACGGATGTGGTTTTACTTCTTCCACCGCCATGAAGCAAATACTGAATGGATTTTGCTGAAACAATGTGTTCAAGGAATAGGATCCACAAATATTTCCAAACAACGAATAGACAGAGGAGATGCCAATGCGCAGCGGGTAGGCTACTGTTCAATTCGATTCAATTTGCCCGGTTTATAAAATATAAAACAGGTCCCAGAAGTACCAATGTTATAAAGGTCAGCCACCAGGTGGAAAGAAAAGCAGCAACAACAACAACAGAAACGGCAGGGCATATAAAGTGCAGAGGCATCGCCAATTTGCCATATGTCCTGTCACTAGGGCCGGCTCTATAATTTTAAGGGTCCTTGGGCAAGTAAGAAGATAAGGGCTCGTTCAAATAACTTTTATATCAAAATTAATATATATAGTACGGATAATAAAAATTACTTTACAATATATGTATAATTCATAAAACATAACAATACTTTGTTCTTCTTATTTTCTTTTTTTGAGTACTCGACAAATGCTTCTTAGGCGACATCTAATATATTCAGATAACTATATTAAATTATAAATTTATAATGCTAGGCCCTAGCACTATACGAGCATAGCGAGAATACACAAAACAAATAAGAAAAAAATTGAAAATACTAATCGATCATGGTTGTTGGTGTGTTGCTTATTGTGATGGCGTGTGTATCTGTTGTTTTTCTACCGTTATGTAGAATAGGACCGAAAGAAAAAGTAATCTACGACTTTGACTACTCTGTCTTGGATCTCCAAATGTTAATATGCCAAATAAAAAATTATATGTACTAATTACCTATATTATTTTGGGCCCCTAAGCTCCATGGGCTCCCGGCGGTCGCACTGCCTGCCCCTCCATTAGAGCCGGCTCTGTCACATGAGCGTTCATAGATCTTTCTCTTGCAATAAACAAAGCATATATCATCTTACGTGATGGCCGTTACATACAACCGAACTGAGTCATCCTCCTTTCTCAATACTCTTCCCGTTAAAGATGAGGGGTCTTCACATTAAAAACAAAAATATCTTTCATACTTCTCCGAGAATAAGGCCTTGTTTAGTTACCAAAATTTTTTGAATTGGGGTACTGTAGCACTTTTATTTTTATTTGACAAATATTGTCCAATTATAGAGTAACTAGGCTCAAAAGATTTATCTCGCGATTTACAGACAAACTGTATAATTAGTTTTTATTTTTCTTTATATTTAATGCTCCATACATGTACCGCAAGATTTAATGTGACGGGGAATCTTGAAAAGTTTTTGGTTTGGGGGGGTGAACTAAACAAGGCCTAAGACAACATAACTAAAACTGCAATGGCCAATAAACCCAAACTTCTCCAGGATTCCAAGAAAAAAAAAAAGGTGTCTGCAAGCTGCCACCCATCAGCTTCCAAACTAGTTAAAACACCTTTCAGTTGATTTCTATAGAACCTGGATCAAATAGGAAACATTAGAACACATCTGGATAACCATATGAACAGAATAAATGCTATGGAAAAATAACAACACAATTGCAAGTAAACTGGAAACTATGAAAAATGAAAGATAGCATGTTTTGCTTTGTTTATATCTTGATTCAGAAGTCGATAGAACAACTGTAACACCAAATCAAAAAGAGACTAAAAGATTAGGAGTAGTTGAAAATCCCTTTGCGGCAAGTGACGACGAGGATATGAAAATGACAGTACCCTTCTCGAACACTTAGTGATGGAAATAACTGATGTAGGCTTGGATGATTTTGTACCTGGACACAAAAATTTGGGGCCTTATGATTACTGGTCGTAAATCTAAGATAGCAGCAAAAAATCGTAAAAGCCACAAGAAAGGTTCTCAATAAAAAGTTTCCCCATGAAAGACTTCTTTTGAAATAGCAGAGGTCTATCAGACTTGGCTAAATATCGCTACATAGCTGAAGCAATCCGTGATCATAACTTTGATTTCGTGGCTGACATGAAAACAGGAAAGCAGGACATGTCTAAATCAAATCTCTCCTAACAGATTTCATTTGGCACTGTCTACCACCTCGGGGGAAGTCTGGAGGAATCCTCCTTGGCATTAATATTTCATCTCTTGATCTATCATTGATTGTAAAGGGGAATTTATATCAAATTTCATCTCTGCAATAATCAGATACTTCCTCCATCCAAGTTTTAATTGCATTTTTGGAGTTTAAAAATTTCCCAATATTAATCGATCACGTAGGTCTGCAGCCCCAACCTGACGCACGCGTGCAGTTGTACCAGCGCAAGATTTATATTAGTTTATTTAGGCCTTGTTTAGATGCGAAAAGATTTTGGATTTCGCTACTGTAGCACTTTCGTTTGTTTGTGACAAATATTGTCTAATCATGGACTAACTATGATCAAAAGATTCATCCCGTGATTTACATGTAAATGTGCAATTAGTTTTTATTTTCGTTTATATTTAATGTTTCATGTATATGCCGAAAGATTCAATGTGACAAGGAATCTTGAAAACTTTTTGATTTTTGGGTGAACTAAACAAGGCCTTATTTGTTCCATGGACGAGGACAACGATGTGATAGTATTTCGACTATTCAATGGATGTCAATTCTTCTCTATAGGGGCAATATAGTAATTTCACAGGCGCACTAAGTTCCTCTACCGAATCCAGACGTGCTACTAAAACTTGGACGGAGGGAGTAATTTTAATTGGATACTCATGGCAGTCTATGGTCCAGCTCAAGAGGAGTTTAAAACGCCTTTCTTGACCGAATTCGTACATGCTTGCCAAAAAAACCTCTTCCTATTCTAATCGGTGGGGATTTTAATATTATGAGGAATAGCAGAGAGAAGAATAATGATAGATTTAGTGACCGCTGGCCTTTCCTGTTCAGTGTTGTCATTGACAACTTTGATCTTATGAAACTTAATATGACAGATAGACAATTCACTTGGGTTAATTCTCTACCTCATCCCACTTACGAAAAGCTTGATATGGCCTTAATGACAGCTGAATGGGAATTTAAATATCCTTTGGTGACTGTACATGCTCTTGATAGAGGTATTTCAAATCATACGCCATTACTGCTGACACTAGAACACCAGCCTTCACGAGAATAGCAAAACCATTTAAAATGGAAGTCAGCTGGTTCTATCATGAGGACTTCACAATAGAGTTGTAGAAATATGGAATAAGCCGGTGAGGGGGGCAAAATTCTATACAGAGATGGATAAAAAAATACATGTTAGAAAGAGTACATGTCTTAATTTAAAGAACTGTAATACGCACAACTGATGCAAAATCAGGAGTAAAAACGATGGTGGTACTATTTGTAATATGCGTAAATGTGATATTTTAGTGTCCTGCATACTGAATCGTAAACTCCCTGTACAATAGGGTGAAAACAAACAATAGTTGCTCAAACATCATTCTAAATCAAAATAGCTATCCTGTAAACTAGTCTCACTATTCAGAATAAGTTTCAGAAATAATGACACCAACATACATAGGCAATGAAAACTAACAAGTAAAAAGATGATATCCTTAACATGGAAAAGAATGAAACAAACAATAGATTCAACAAACTTCAAAACAATAGATTCAACAAGAAGGGTTAGCTTAAGTAGGTACGAACCTGTTTGCTGCTGTATCTCAATTCTTCTTGCCCTTGTCTCCGCGAACCAAAATTTTAGATAAAGTCTTGAGTCTCGGACTGTTTTTCTTGCTCAAAAGAGTTCCTTAAATTGTAAATAGAAGGCATTATGAACAATGTATATGCCTTGTTAATTAATATTCAGTCCCTTCCAAATTATAAGATGTTTGACTTTTTTACACCAAATTTGTCCACTCGTCTTATTCAAACTTTTTGTGTAAAATATTATTTCTTTTTTCATGGATTGCTTTATTAATAAAAGTTCTTCAGAAATTACTTAAATTTGACTATGATTGCATAATTTTTTTGAATAAGACGAATGGTCAAACTTGAAGTTAAAAAAAGTCAAACGTCTTATAATTTGGAATTGAGGTAGTACAAACTATAGGTTGTTGAATAAACTATTTGGTGTTCATGTGAGGCTGCATGTGTTTGATGTCACAAGATCTCATGATGAAAGAAGCATTGTACTTATATTCTGGATCTGTTTTGTCCTTTTTTCTGTACAGCTTATAGGTGTTTATTTTTATATTTCTCCATGTTATTAGAAGAAAAAAATAAGCAACTACAGTCTTCTATTCATGAGTGTAGAATGCGGATCAATGATTCTTCAGGATTAGAATACGTATTTGTCTTTTCACAATTGTTCTTCATACTATGATTATACTATTGCGATGCTAGTCTTGTGTTCGTATCTAGCTATATGGATTGGCGACAAGTTATTGGCACAAAATTGTGTTTATTGTAAGCTACCAACATATATTCATGACAAGTGGAGCCTTATTGTTATTTGAAAAAAAACAATGCCTTATTGGTTATTTCATTTTAAAAAACGACAATGTGTTCCTTTGCTTTTAAATATTTTTTCTAAAATGTTTTAATTAACTAGTTTGTGTTAAGATAACATTATTTTTCCTGATATTATTGCCTTTTGTGCTATTTTTCTTTTGTGATTTATGATCATACTATCAATAGCTCTTCATGGGTACTAGTAACTCAGTAGTACCTGTAGCTCTTCGGGCTTGTTTGGTTCAAAAGTGCTTCAATTGCCTCGATGAACAGCCTCGGACGGGTTTCATCATATCTCTTTTTCTTAATTAACTACATGATTATGTGGACTTGACAAGAGAACTTTGTTAAAAATAATTATTTACTTTAATTTATCATGCTTTAATCTAACTAAATATAGCAAAAAATAATTATTTTAAACAATCTTATGAACTTAGAAAAATGACTAATACAAACAATTTATCTGGATATGCAAACTATAATAATGTACACTGGTTTTAGGGCCTGTTTAGTTCACACCATAAACAAAATTAGGTACTGTAGCACATGTGTAACTATAACAATTAGTATCTAATCATAGACTAAGTAGACTCAAAAGATCCGTCTCACAAAATACATGCAAACTATGGAATTGGTTATTTTTTATCTATATTTTGTTTAATGCATATGTCTAAACATTCGATGGAATGGGGTGAAAAGTATTTAGGTGGAAACTAAACAAGGCCTTATTTAGCTAATCCAAAATCAATTTACTTTAGTTAGCATTCTCAGGCAGGCATCCATCCAAACACAATTTTCCAAACTTGCCTGGTCACGCAAAAATCAACTTTCCAAACTTGCCTGGCCAGACAAAAATCGTCAACTCACCCTTCATACGTAACTATGTAGCGATAGGCGTTTGAAGTCCTAGTGAGCAAGGGTGGCTTCAGGGCACAATTGCATCAGAGGCCTCAAGCACAGTGACAACCTGTGTTTTTCGCTTATAAATGAATTTAATGAGCTCTCGATGTCAACGATGCAGGCGTTCAGCTCCTATCCTCCCCTGGGCCGTGTTTACTTCCTCAACCAAAACATTTCGTTACACTATAGTTTTTTCGTTTGTTTATGGTAATTATTGTCCAACCATGGACTAACTAGGCTCCGAAGATTCGTCTTATCAATTTCGACCAAACTGTGTAATTAGTCTTTATTTTCATCTATATTTAATACTCCATGCATACGTCTAAAGATTCGATGTGACGGAAAATCTTGAAAAATTTTAGGTTTTTGAGAGGAAGTAAACAAGGCCCTATTATGAAGCAATGCCAACATTGTAACTTTACATCTCGCTCGTTTAATCAATGCCAAACTATACACCTTTTCAATGCGATGACAGATCATGCAGATAGTGGTCGAGGTAGTGATGTGAGCAACATACTTACAAATCTCCCAGAAGCTACCAGGCCATCATAATATCCTTACCGTCCCATTGTCATCACACAGTTTGTAGTACTTTGGTCACCTTCTCATGTCAGGTGATCCGTAGATCCATTATACAAGCTGGAAAGTTGTGTTTACAGACAAGTGTGCATCCTCGATAGATCAACACCAAATAGTTACTACCTACTAATAATACCTTAAAAGCAACAGATTGAATTGTGGCATTCTGAGCTTTGATTTCTGGGGTCGTCATCTAAGTCAAGGTTTTCCCCAGATTCCTCCCAAATGGAGACTCAGGCAGTCTGCTGCCAATAAGCTCCCGCAACTCGAACTCGCTAGGGAACCTCTGCTCAGCAAGTTTTGAGAATACCTGAAAAGTGGAAGTGATTTGAGTAAAATAATGAAGGGATGCAGAGGTTTTAAAATCCTGCTGTCATCTAGGAAGGCAAAAGGATGCCATGGAAGAAAAGGTGAAACAAAAAACTTTGTAACTTCACAATAGAATTTGCAACATAACACAAGTAATCCTAGAGATAGAACTAATCCTTTTTCAAAACAGATGACACCTCCTGATATATAAAGCATTTTGCATCAAATCAACACAAAGGAAAAACATAAGGTTGCATCTAACATAGGAAGCATACCAAATCTCCATTGCAGTAAACTTCAAAGGCACCAGAGCTTTGTAGAAAGGACTGAGCAAAGTTGCCAAATAGCCAGATTGTTGCCATGGTTCCGAATCTATTGGCGCGAAGTGAGTAGTACCATGGAGGAGGAACCATTCCAAGCCTTGGGAAAATATGGTCACCAGCCATTATTGTTGCAATGGCTCCAACTTGAACAATTGGGACAACTTTGCTGAGTACACGCTTGGGGAATGGAGGAGGATAATTATGCAAGATAACATGAATGCCAGGAAATGAGGTTTCCAGCATGCGCATCATGGTCACCGCAGTTCCCCTACAGTGTAAAACAAAAAAAAAGTATTCAGAATAACATGTATACCCTCTGTCCCAAAATAAATAATTTTATATTTTTTCAGACAGATTAAAGATGATGGCAAAAGAAGCATGTACCCTCATCTCCTTTCCTTTCCTAGATGATATCTCCAAGATTTAGCAAATTACCATTTACATGCACCCGTGATTTTGCATTAAGAGGAAGTGTTCTGTGTTTTTATAGAATGTTTTTTTGGGACAAATTTTAACCTCAGAAAGTTATTTATTTTGGGTTGGAGGGAGTATGTAGATATAAAGCATAGGTTTTGAACTTCTATGCATGAAAATGTACTTTTCTTTAGCAAAAAAACTTCTATAGTTCTATGCATGAAAGATGTACTTTTCTTCACCACTTATTAAGTTTCACTCCTAAAAAAGTTTTGTCCTGGCTTGTGACATTAGGTTAGATAATGGGGAGAGCAACAATACATGGTCTGAGTAAAGCAGCATAATGATGTAGCTGAGCAGTGCTAGCTCAGTTGTGGGAAAAATCAAGAGGAGCCAGTAGCTATGCTGTGCATTAGATTACGTAGACACCTTCAGACCTTCCTTCCAATGAGATAAAAAAAAAGCACTTATACAGTTGAAAATTGAACACAAGCGTCCAGAAAATAACCCGTTTTTCAGCTCCGCTTACCACCCTAAAACATTACTCTTATCTGTAGGGCCACCCCACAAATTTTCCATGCCAGCCATTTCTTTTTCTTCACCCAATCTTGTGGCCCATAAATCTGAAGCCAACTATTCCCTCAAGTGCTAGCTAAGATCGCACGTTTATAAAATCCATTTTCAATCAAGTTGAATTTCCTAAAATGCTTCACTAGGGTGGCACTGTCTTATTATACCAGTCCAGGTCCTTGACAAGATAGGAGACATTACAATTGATATCTACGTATGGAAATGCAAGACATATGCGCATCAAGTCAGCTTTTAGAGGGAGTTTCCTTTTAGAATGCCTCACTGCTTTCTGTGGTTAAAAGATTTCTAAAGCACCGAAATTGGGGAGTGGTGTTTGTCTAATTATCAACTCTCCTGCCCTCAACAACATCATTAAAGCATGAACATACGTCAACAATCTGGTTTGTAATTATCAAGCCTGGCAGAATTACTGCAGTCAACTCAAATTGATCTCTGATTCTCCATACCTTTAAAATTCTGTATTGGCTTGGGAATAACAATAAACAATAAAGCAAATCATATAACATAAGTAGGACTGTTGAAGAATTTTCAAGTGATAGCCCATGCTATTGTAGTAACATGAGGATAAGGTTTACATAAAAGATACATTTCTCTAAATTTAAAGATTTTACAAGACATCAAATTAAGAACCTGCTAAACTCAAACTATGAGGCCTACAATCCAGTACACAAAAGTATTGTTATGATATCATCTATTCATCTCATACAAAATGAATCATGCATGCCCACTCACTATCATCCAACAGCTGACCTCCAGTAGTTAGGATACTATGGGTGCAAGTTTGCTGACTTCAGAATATGTACCCAAACTGACATCAATTTCACTTAATTGTTCCTGACTTCGTTTGCTTTTACTGTCTGTTTAATTCACTAGCTTCTATAAGGCCGGGACGCAGGTTAGTTTCTACCTCTCAGCAATCCAACAGCAAATCACAGGCAGAAATGGATACAAGGGATTCCTAGCGCAGAAGGAATTACAGGTGTAACAAATTTGAGCTGTAAAAGATTGCTAAGTTGCCAAACAGGCCCTAAATATTTTACATTCACTAGAATCTACTTCTTTCAATCTTTCTTGTCCTTTTTAAGGTCTCCATTAGACAATCAAAACAGCCATGAAGAACAAGTGACTGACACCTATCCCTTCCCCAGTTTCCTGCTATAATTTTAACGTACTACACACAATAATCTGACTTGGTGTTAAGTTACCAACTATTGTGTGTGATAAAATACCACAAACCCACAATAGCGAGTTAGTAACTATCCATGAACACACAACAGTCATAAATTCATCATTCAGTGGTGGTAGCAGTGAATTGGTGTGCCAACTGCCAAATAAACAACCCTATGCAATTCAAATCATGCCAGGGGTGGAGGTAAAACCAGGCTCCCTCCCACCACCCCTCCCCGTGCCAAAATAAAGAATTGAAGCACCAAGTAGACTCATGGCTTGAAGCCCACTGGATGACTGGAAGCCATACGCAACAATGAAATCAAGTGGCACAATCCACCGCAAGCCTACAACTTGCAAGAAGAAAACCTAGTAACCCACCACCATGAGTCCATGCTAACAATTCTCCCTGCCAAGTGGCCAAGCTCATCATGTAACAAATAACGAGAACACTCGCAGAGCCACATCCATGCTTGCAGCTAGCTGCAGCACTCAGTGGACGCCTACCCCCCCTCCCCCTCTTTTTTTTCAAATACTAGACTTGCTGGAAATGGTGAGTGAAGCCCAGTTGTAGTGATCGGAGATCCTCTACTAAAGAGTTGGTTAACACTAGAGATGCTTTGATGGTTGTCACCCTTCCTCGTAACGGATCACTGAGTATGGTTATTTGCAGAAAGTGTGCGACATTCCATAATTCCAACATTAACTAGCGCATGTTCATTTTGGCCCACACACAACAAATAACCAAAGGAATCCAACAAGCAACCACCAGTACGCGCAACCCCAAGACACAGTGGACGAGCGAGCTCACTTATACGAGCAGGAGGCACAGAATTGCAGCTCCACCGTGCTGCCGAATCCAGCCCCATCCACACGTGGCTCCTGCAATTGCATCGAAGCAACAAGTCAGTTCACCATCCAGATCGGAGACCGGGTCGCGATCGGATTCCACTAGGGTTCATGACCTACCTGTATGATTGCCGCAGAAGGGTCGGGGTGCTGGTGGTGGTGCGGCGGTTGCGGGTGGTGGTGAGGCGGGTGGGGATGATGCGGCGGGTGCGGGTGGGGATGGTGCGGCGGATGCGGGTGATGGTGGTGGTGAGGAGGGTGGTGATGGGGGTGGCGGAGGTGGGGAGGCGGCGGCGCGAAGATGTGAGTGAGGTCGGAGAAGAAGAGGAAGGCCGGGAGTCCGACGAGGAGCAACTGCGCGCGATCCATGGCGCGTCGCGGCGGAGGACGGCCTCGTGGGCGTCTCCGGTCTCCGTCTCTCTCGAGACGCGGGTTGAAGGGGGGCAGGGTCGCAGTCTCGCAGTCGCAGGGAGGGAACCTCCTCTCCAACCTGCTATGTGGGTCCCAATGGTCAGTGGGAGAACCAGGCGCCCGGCATCTTTGGTGCCTTGGTGGAGGGTGGGCGTCCGGCATCGGGCTCGGAATTTGGATGGCGACATGCGATTCGATTCGTCGTGTCGATGGCTCGATGCTTGTGGTCGGGCTGTGCTTGTGCCGCACGGGCCGTTTAGCAAAGAATGGATGGGCCGTTCGGTTTAACGGCACATGAAAGCCCAAGTCCAGGTTTTTTCCAAGGAGCATGCAGAGATGGGCTAGCCGTGCAACTCCGTTCGTTTGATGAGTGATGACCATATTTGTCAGTTTCCACCGGACCCTTTCGCTATGATGAGCTGTGGGCCCGTGGCCCACCAATCGTGCAACTCCGTCTATTACTCTATTCTGTATCTGATGATGGCCACATTTGCAAGAGAAAGAAAGGGCGCTGTCCTGTACCACTCCTGCTGTTCCCTCCCTGGTGATGGCGATCGAGTAGACGGAGTAGTGAAGTACAATGGTCGCTTGAGCATGCTGAGCTTTTTGGGAGTCTAAGAAGTTTGGTCAAAATGATCTCTCAAAAAAAAAGTTTGGTCAAAGTGAGGTCCTGTTTAGATCTAAAGAACTAACAATTAGTTAACTAATTTTAAGTCTATAAACATCTTATTAGTCCAATATTGGTTCACTAGTTTATTTATAGGAGCTAACAGGAGTAATTGTTACTCCTAACCCATCCAAATAGGTCCTAAGTACGGTAATGCAATTTTGGAATTCTTGGACGAAATAGGTTTAGGCTTTGTTTAGATGTGAAATTTTTTTGGATTTCGCTACTGTAGTATTTTTCGTTTGTTTGTGGCAAATATTGTTTAATCATAGACTAACTAGAGTCAAAAGATTCGTCTCGTAATTTACAGACAAACTGTGTAATTAATTTTTGTTTTTATTTATATTTAATGCTTCGTGTATATGCCACAAGATTTGATGTGACGGAAAATTTTGAAAACTTTTTGAATTTTGGTGAAAACAAAGCCTTACCTTTTGGAGTCTGGTGTCTGGGATGTGGACTGACCAAACACTGCTCAGCAAACATCCGTTCCTACTCCAAAACCGCAAGTGTGTGTGGCCTAACGTTCGTTCTGCCCAGATCGCACAAGACCTTCAACAACCGATAGTCAGATTCAGATACGTCCCCGCGATTATGTTTGGCACAAAGATAGCGTCCTTTTGAGCTTCCCCAGTAGGCACGTACGAGCGCCCCTAGGCCTTGTTTAGTTCACTTCGAAATTCAAAAAGTTTTCAAGATTTCCCGTCACATCGAATCTTGCGGCACATGTATGAAGCAACAAAAATTAATTACATAGTTTATCTGTAAATCGCGAGACGAATCTTTTGATCCTAGTTAGTTCATGATTGGACAATATTTATCAAATAAAATGAAAGTGTTACAGTAATAAAATCTGAAATTTTTTCAGAACTAAACAAGGCCCTAGTCATTGGTATACACTAGAAAACTTCAGACCATCAGTCCAATCTTCACACTCCCACACCGCCCACACGGCCACAACACAGAGAGAGAAAGGGACTATAAATGCCTCTTGTTTAGTCCATCCCAAAATCCTAATTTTTTTTCAAAATTTCTCGTTATATCAAATTTTACAACACATACATAGAGCACTAAATATAGATAAAAATAATTAATTGTACAGTTTTTTATAATTTACGAGACTAATCTTTTGAGTTTAGCTAGTCTATAGTTTAGACAATAATTATTAAATACAAACAAAAATGTTACAATGTTAAAATTTTAAAAAAAAAATTATCTACCGAAAAAGAAACAATGAGGCCTTGTTTAGATGCAAAAAGTTTTTAGATCTTGACACTGTAGTATTTTCGTTTTTATTTGACAAATATTGTCTAATTGTGGAGTAACTAGATTTAAAAGATTCGTCTCGTGATTTACAGTTAAACTGTGCAATTAGTTATTTTTTTTATCTATATTTAATACTTCATTTCGTTAAGTTTTGAATTTTTGTGTGTATCTAAACAAGGCGTGAGATTCGGTCTCGTCTCGACGGTACATCTGCAGCGCTGCACTGTGAAGTGTGAACTCCTCTCGATTCCGTCTGGGCATATACGGACCGGCATATACAGCACTGGTACACGCGGCAGCGGCAGCTAGCTTGCATCCAAGGTACGAACAAACACGGGGAGCCCCCAGCATCCAGCCCCCAGGCCCCCACGACGTGTATGCAGGGGCGGGGCAGGGCAGCCGGCCCCGCGTGTCAGCGAGGCCTCTCTTCGACCTCGTTCGTACGCTTCCCATCCGAGCGCTCATCTTCATCGCCTGTGCTGTGCCGCGGCTGTGCCTGGGATCTGCGTTCATACCCGTTCTCTACAGCTTCCTACACATCGTGGACGTGTCGATGGCCCGAAAGACGTGGCAAGAGGCCGTGGGGCAATCACGGCCGTTGCTCAGATCGACGACGGCGAGGCGGCGGGGCGCGGGCCCTGTTCCTGTTGTTGCGTGATCAATCATTAAGAGGGGGACCCTTTTTTGGCAGTGGCAAAGCCTGGGGACACAAGAAACACGGGCGCATCATGGCGCCCAACGTAAAAAGGAAGCGTAAAGCGGGTCGGTCCGGGCAGGCGCCTCCATTTTTAAACCCATGGTCGGTACGACCACTGATGACTCCTTCTGGTCTTGTGTCTGTCATTCACCAATCACCATGGCAGGAGATTCTGTCGCAAAGTCATTACTGATAGAGTAACGGTAGTTAGTTCATCGCGTTAACTGCTACCACGTGATTGGGGCGTGTTTTTACCATATTTACGTCCTTATATAGGGTTTAGGGTCACCGATCTTTCTACACGTATCTACAGTACGTAATTGGTTTGCTTGGCACCTCAGTTTAGCACATCGAGCGGCTGTAAAAATCAGAGCCCGCATATCACTTAGAAAGGGCATCATAATGCAGACTTTCATTCTTAAAAAACGCCGGCTTGTGTTTACGAAACAAATGCATATTTTTTGAAAGATAAGACTATTAAGTTTGTTCACTTATCTTATAAACCATACTTTTTCTGATACTCATTAGTAGTTTTTTCTCACAATAAATCAGCGAATAATACTTTTAGTCATAATTTTTTAATCAGCGAACGGGCTCAACGGAGCGTACTTTGAGTAGCTGGGGACCTGGGGTACCTGGTCCTGCGAGACAAAGCATAGAACCGTTCGGAACAATGCATACGTACTACGTATGCGCCGCCAAAGCCGGCTGTGACCACGGTAGAATGTAGATCGAGTTTGGCGCTGATTTTGTCATCTACTACCAGGAGCAGGATTGTGTTTTGTAAGTATTTCTGTGATTATTCCAACTCAAAGTTGATCCTATCAACCCATAACGACATTTTTGGAGGGCCGCCGTCGTTTACGTACGGCTCCACCAAACCCTTAACACAGGGCGAGGAACGTGATGTGACTGTGATTATTTGAATTATTTATGCTACCATTTTATGAAGGAGGTAATTGCAGGCCAGGCAAGAAGAATATCCCGTGGAATTCTTCAGCCTCACTGTTCGCCACATTTTTCAACGGCTCTTACCAGCAGCCCGCTTTGATTTGACGTATAGCGAAATGAAGAGAATAAAAAGAAGGATTACAGCTTGCATTCTCATGATTTCCCTGGTTTACGCCGAGCTGACAAGCACTTTGAGCCTTCAGTCCCTTGATTATCTTCTATGGCGGCTACCTTGAATTTCCGACTATTGTCAAAAAAAAAA
>Ga0182004_10001673_pt1 | contig 16589 bp, 17 predicted proteins | sample Sormic07211540_1_FD_120479 | JGI IMG/M metagenome (GOLD analysis project Ga0182004, IMG submission 120479) | Endophyte microbial communities from Sorghum bicolor roots, Mead, Nebraska, USA - 072115-40_1 MetaG | ecosystem: Host-associated > Plants > Roots > Unclassified | place: USA: Nebraska...
TACATCCTATGATAAATTTTAATTTAAATGAAAATATTATTTTCCTATGTTTCATGAGCACAGAAATTCATAATTAAATCATTTTAGCTCTATTTCCTAGAAAACAATTTTTAGGGTGTTACAGTAACAAAATGGATGTATTAAAAAAGACAAAGTGACCTGTAATTTGGAACCGGGGAGTACAAGAAAAGTAGTAGAACTTCCAAAGCATTGTACGTAGGCCACCCAAAATGCTTTATAGCTTTCGGCGCAGCCATATAGGAGGTAGTATAGCTTGGTATAGCTTGGAATGGAAGCACGCTGCTGTTTCTGCACAATTCGTCTGTTACTTGTACAACCCTTATCTGTGCACATGCATCTATCATCGGTATATATCATGCATGCACCACACAGCCGCATCCTGCACTGTATACATAGCTAGCAGCTAGCTAGCTGTACCACCTGGCAGCTACAAAGGTCGTAGGTTTTTCAGATCGTGTACAGTGCTCCTGAACATTTTTGTAGACATGCATATACTATATATACTACGTGCATACAAGTGCAAGCCAGCCCAGAAAACCATTAGAGTAAAGGTTTGTGGACTGTATGGCGAGTCACAGCTGCATTGCCGACATCCAGCTGAAAGCAGCCTCGACGGTTGGCCTAAGGATCGGCCGCTTTTGTACCCTTTCTTTGCGTACGAGGACACAAATGTACATGCTTCCATGAGATGGGCTGACACCCTGACACGTTTCTGATCGACGTATGTAATCGTCCTCAGGTTGAAAGGACGTGACACATGAATGAATGAATGAATGAATGAATGATGCATGCATGCACGGATCTCTGCAGGCATCATGTGTGTGACAGTACACGCGTGAGCTAGGCCCGGAAAAAAAAATAAAAGCAATGCGCTGACGTGTAGCTCGATCTGTCCATCTCCTGCTGCTGCATTGCGCGGTTGATGATCAGTTGCATGCATGCATGCCGCAAGATTCCCGCCCAATCATGCATGACCGTGGTTGTGGAATCGATCTCGACAAGGGACGTCGGTCCAAGACGAATCGCGATAGACGATACCCAGGAGCATATATATACATGCATGCATGCATATTCCGATCGAGAAGATGTACACTATTGGAAATTGGCATGCACCCAAAATTCTTCCATGTCTAGCTCGTTAAATTATTGGGGGCTGTATATTTGACTCAACAACCATGCATACGATTTTTAACTTATTACCAGGGCTGGTTTAAAGTAAAAGAAAAGCTGCAATGATATATATGATAATCGGTTTGAATTTCAACAGGACTCAAAAAGAACTGACAGTTACACATCAGTAACCACCGTTGGTTTATTGAACAGGCCGGCACTAATAATTTACCCTCATCTATTGATGTTTATGTGCAGCAGTGCATGCAACTAGATATAGGATTTTTTAGTAGCATCTCTATTCTTCTGAAGAGACAGCTATATCAGAATCTACCTTTGAGAAAACAATTTTTTATAGACGATTAGGATTTCCAGCTACATCTAGAAATGCGCTCTTTTCTAGAGACAGTTGCCAAACGAAACTACCTCTAAAAATGCCATTTTCGAGGTTGTTTGCCTTGCCAGCTATCTCTAGAAAATGAGGCATTCACTAGCACACAGATGCTCTAAGCTGGCGGTGGTAAAAACATTTCACAGGCGGTTTTAATTATCATACGCCCAGTGGCGGATCCAGAAATGAACCAAGAGGGGGGCTAAATAATACATGTTAAATTTTTTTGCTCACTCAATCCAGTACACTAAGGTCTTGTTTAGTTCCAAATTTTTTTGCAAAATACGAATAGTAGCATTTTCGTTTGTATTTGACAAATATTGTCCGATCATGGATTAACTAGGCTTAAAAGATTCGTCTCGCAAATTACAGGTAGACCGTGTAATTAGTTTATCTATATTTAGTGCTCCATACATGTACCGCAAGATTAGATGTGATGGGAAATCTGAAAAATTTTGTAAAATATTTTGGGAACTAAACAAGACCTAATAGATATAGCTAAGATTGATAATTCAATATTGATTTAAAGTGTTCAAAGGCAAAGATTCATAAAATAAGCATAGAAAAATACCAAATATTTGAAGTCTTTTGCTAAAAAAAGAAAATGTGTTAAAAAAATTGAGGCCAAGAGGGGGGCTGCAGCCACCCCAGCCCCCCTCGTGCATCCGCCAATGCATACGCCTGTGTTGTAAACTTATACGACGAGGATTAGAAGCCGCCTGTGTAAATAGATTAACACATGCGGTTCACATAACTGAATCGCCAATCTTAATGCTCCATTTACACCGGCGGTTCAGTTATTTGAACCGCCTGTGTTAAATAGAGGCGGTTTCTTAAGCAAACCGCTTGTGCTATTCTTTCTATAAATACCCCCAATCTCCCTTCTTCCTCCTCGGGCAGAACTGTTGCTAGCAGCCACCTTCCATTGGAGGCCATCTTGGAGACCTAGATTTTCCAAAATACAAAGGAGGAGGTTTTGATCTTCATTTCTTGGAAGGAGGGGGCTAAGAAAGGTTAGTTCATGCCTCTAATGCCTCTGTTTGTGCCCTCTTGCTCAATTGAGCTATTATTTTTTTTTGGATCTAGGGTTTCACCATGAGAGGGAGAGAGTAGACTAGCTTGGTATGCACTATATTTGATCAAATGAGGTTGCTTAAGATCGTTAGATGATGTCTCTCCTCTCCCCATTTTCATGTTTCTTTCTCTAATTAGTGAAACCAAGAAATATATATGTAGTGGTTTCCATGAATGGTGTTTTTATGCTTGGGAAGAGAGAGAAAGATTGGTTTTCTTTTTTAGTTTTTTAAATTATATTGTTTAGGATGTTATTTTTTATGTAAATTTGATTTAATTATGCAATATGCATTTTTCATGTATGAGGTTGCTTAAGATGGTGAGACGAAGCATTGAGAGGGTAGCTCGGCACCTTATACAATTGGAGACCCTGCGAATATCGACGCTGATGGTCCAGGCATGCCACAAAATAGTGGTGTTCGATGGGAGGCCATAGACGACGAAACTGGTGATATTATTACATACTTTGGCTTCATCGAGGACATATGAAAACTAGACTATGGTACATTTTAGATCCCCGTGTTTCGATGTCAATGCGTAGAAGATAAACATGTTACAGTGGATAATTATGGGGTTAGAGTTCTTGATCTAAGTAAGGTGGGATACAAAGATGACCCGTGGATCCTTGCTAACCGTGCTGCATAGGTCTTCTATGCTGAACCGTTCCTTTCTAAGAATGAGAAGAAAACTATTGACAAGCCGAAGCATGTAGTTTTTCCAGGAAAGCAACAAACAATAGGAGTTGATGGTGTAGCAGATCTGGAGGATTTTAACCAGTTCAGCGACATGTCCCATTTTGTGGACGACCATCCTGCGAAGATAAGAAATGTTGAGCGAAGCATCTCACAAAGTTCTTTTCCTTGGGTGCGCTCTGATCGACAAGGAAGAATAGTAACTGCCTAGATTGTATTTGTCATTCATCATGTAAACTCTGGTCATCATGTAATCTCACAAACTTTATGAAACTCTATATGTGAGACCTTTGGATTTAGAACTACACTTTCGTAACACTTTGTCAAATGCAAAAATATGCTATGTATGAAATGTAGATCTTGATGAGTGGAACCAAAATTCTATTCATGACTTTTTAAGTTGGGGCCGTGTAGGGTCCCGGAAACGTGTGTAGCCGTGAAAATTTGAAATTTCAAAATCTGAGTGGTCCAAACCCTCTCAGATGAAAAGTTGACCTTACACCAATTGTGTATCTTGTTAAGGTGGACAAACTTTGTATTCATAACTTTTATAGCTGAGACCATCTCGGGTCCAGTCAAAGTGTCTTTTTAGAAAAATCCAAGATTTGACTTGGTCAAACTAGGTCAAACGAGGCAATAAAAGACCTCAAATGAAAAAAATTTTGAATACAAAGGAGTTAGAGCTCATCAAGGTCTACCTTTGATACATAGTCCATTTTTGCATTTGGAAAAGTTTCGGTAAACTCTAGTCACATGTTTTAGAAATCAAGGCTTGACTTGGTCAAACCTAGTCAAACAAGACACTAAATGACCTCAAATGAAAAAGTTTTAAATATAAGGGTGTTAGAGCTCATCAAGATACACATTCCATATATAGGACACTTTTGTGTTTGAGAAAAGGGTTGGTAAACTGTGGTCACAAAGTCTTGAATCTCACACAAACTTTATGAAACTATATGTGAGACCTTTGGATTTAGAACTACACTTTCATAACGCTTTGTCAAATACAAAAATGTGCTACGTATGAAATGTAGATCTTGATGAGTGGAACAAACTTTCTATTCATGACTTTCGAGTTGGGGCCGTCTAGGGTCCCGAAAACGTGCGTGTAGCCGTGAAAATTTAAATTTTCAAAATCTGAGTGGTCCAAATCCTCTCAGATGAAAAGTTAACCATTACACCAAATGTGTATCTTGATAAGCTGGATAAACTTTGTTTTCATGACTTTTGTAGCTGAGACAATCTCGGGTCCGGTCAAAGTGTCTTTTTAGAAAAATCCAAGATTTGACTTGGTCAAACTAGGTCAAACGAGGCAATAAAAGACCTCAAATGAAAAAATTTTGAATACAAAGGAGTTAGAGATCATCACGGTCTACCTTTGATACATAGTTCATTTTTGCATTTGAAAAAGTTTTAGTGAACTGCAGTCACATGTTTTAAAAATCAAGGCTTGACTTGGTCAAACCTGGTCAAACAAGGCACTAAATGACCTCAAATGAAAAACTTTTGAATATAATGATGTTAGAGCTCATCAAGATACACATTCCATATATAGGACATTTTTGTGTTTGAGAAAGGGTTGGTAAACTGTGGTCACAAAGTTTTAAATCTCACACAAACTTTATGAAACTATATGTGAGACCTTTGGATTTAGAACTACACTTTCGTAACGCTTTGTCAAATGTAAAAATGTGGTATGTATGAAATGTAGATCTTGATGAGTGGAACATACTTTCTATTCATAACTTTTCGAGTTGGGCCGTCTAGGGTCCCAAAAACGTACGTGTAGCCGTGAAAATTTGTAATTTTAAAATCTGAGTGGTCCAAACCCTCTGAGATTATAATTTGAGTGGTCAATATATAAATAATATATAAATAATATAATTATGTTAAAAATAAATAATATAGAAATAATTATGTTAGAAAAAATGTAGAAACAGTATAATTATATTATAATATCAATACTCAAATAATATATATAAACAACATAATTATGTTACAAATAAAGGATATAGAAAAATTATGTTACAAATAATATAGAAACAATATAATCATATTATAATATCAATATATAAATAATACTCCCTCCATCCCAAATTATAAGTCATTCCAAGAATCTTGGAGAGTCAAATTTTTCAAAGTTTCACCAAATGTATATGATAAAATAATAATTATTATGATACCAACTAAATATCATTAGATTCTTCCTTAATTATATTTTCATAATATACTCACTTTGCGTTATAAATCTTAGTATTTCACTCTATAATTTTGGTCAAATGTGAAAATGCTTTGACTCTCCAAGATTTTTGGAATGACTTACAATCTGGGATGGAGGGAGTATATAACATTAAAAATAAAATAGAAATGTGCCACCAAAAATATAGATAATATAGAAATTATTTTGTACAGGCGGTTGGCATTGACCACCGCCTGTATAAATACATTTCTACAGGCGGTGGTTAATGCCAACCGTCTGTACAAAAGCATTTTTACAGGCGGTTGACATTGAGAACCGCGCCAACCGCATTTAGAAATGGCGTCCATATATATTCCGCGCCCAGACCCTCGAAAATTTCTAAGTCTGAAGGTGCCATCTTGTTCAAACTCACGCCGGCAGGCTATGCCGCAATTTTCCACCACCGCCGCCGCTGGTCATGTCGCCGCTCCACCGCCGGTCTCCGCCGCCGTTCTGCCTCCGCGCCGACCGCGAGCCCACCAGGTATGCCCACCCCTCTCTCTTCTCCTCGTGCGATGCATAGTGGAGCACCGCCGGCTACCCCCCACGGCCTCCCCGCTGCTGCCGCCGACCGCCCACCACCTGCCCCTCCCCCTCCCTCCTCGCTCCTCCATCATCTTCCTCTTGTTGTGCCGCCCCCGATGCGTCCCTTTTTCGGCCCCTTCCGTCGTCATAGGCTGGAGAACACCGCCACCGTCGCTACACGCCGCCGGCGAGCGTGGCCAGGGTGCCACGACTCGTGTCTCGGCCATCCGCGACCACCAGAGGGTGCACGCAGACCCCCCCTAGCCTCCCCGCATCTTTCCCCCTCTGCCGGCGAGGTCTCCCTGGCCGAAAACGACAAAATCCGGCGAGCTCATTGCTGAAAATCGCGACCAGAGACGTTGCCTTCAAATTTGACAGAAGGGAAGGGGTTTTCTGCACTGTCATAGACTAATATGAATAGTGCTGGTTGGATCTGTTTGTAATTATTTTGGAAAAACTTTGAAAATGCATAGTGATTTATATAAAAATCGTAAAATGGTAAATGTAGACTTTTTGGAATCCTTATGAAATTCTCTATGCAGTGGATCTATAGTATGCCATGTTTTAGTTTAAAGTTTTGTCTGTAAAAATAGATTTATGCAGCTAGGTTTTTAATGCTAGTTGAGTTCGTCTTGTTCATATCTTCTGCTATAGAGCTCCAAATAAAGTGAAATATCTGTGGCATGCTACTCATGTGATGTTGGTTGTATGGTAAAAGTTGCATAATTTTTGGTTGCAGTATAAATGAGTTATGGATTTAACTTGATAAATTGTTTATAATTATAAATAAAAATGTAAAAATAGAAAATATTGTTCCAGTACAATTCTATGATATTGTTGTATCAGTTTTACATATAATATGGTCATGTATTTGAAGAAAATATGATTTGTGCATTTATCTTGCTCTCACATGATTAATTGCAATGGTAATTTCTCTTTTTCATAGAGATTGTTTTGTTTATTCAAATGCAATGAAATTTGTGTAGTAGACTATGGATAGTATGTAGAAGCTAATGTAATTTTTATAGAATTTACTGTTAACTTTTGGTATATGCTCTTTAATTCACCTTATTATCCAAATAAATTAAGAAAGACATTAAATAAATTTATTTGGTACTGACCACCAATATGTTTTCTAGTATTATAATGTGCAAACTGTTGGTAAAGTTATATGTTCTTTGGCTAAGTTCCATGTCTATGTATATACATGATGCATATGCTAAGTAATTATTATTTCATTTTTATAATATAATTATTTATAATGCAATGCAATTATTTTTATATATATATAAATAATAAATATTTACTTTTAATTTAAGTGTCTATGTATATACATGATGCTTATGCAAGGTTTATGATGCAATTATTTATAAGTTAATGGTTGACTTATTAGCTTTAGGGTTTAGCAATTAGAGTTTTATCTTCATTGTTCATACTATACTATATAGCATTTTTGATAACATATATGCTTTAGAATCTCACAATGACGACTGCTCCAAGTGAAAACACGAAGCAGGCACAAGGGTCTGGCCCCACGGTGCAAGAAAAAGAGTCCGACCGCACCGAGAAGGCACCAGGGTCCGGCCCCACGGTGCAAGAAAAAGGCTTCGACCGCACACAACAAAAAAAGGGCTCATGAGTCATCTCCTTCGTACGAGACCTTAGTTAGCGACATTACTGATCCTCGTATAGAGAGGAACGCCCGTCGTGAGTACGTACGTGACCCCGATTACAACCCAGAGGAAGAAGAGGTGAATTACTCATCCATAATTATATGTTTCTATACTTTTATGCCCCTCGGTATATGTGAAGAATAATACATATCTTTATATGAATAGGAGGTGCTATCTCGATTAAAAGAAAAGGAGGAAATCCTATCCCAAGAAGTTGCACATGAAGGTGCACCTGAGCCGACGACGGAGATGACCACCAAGACCGAGAACAAAAGGAAACGAGGTGAAAGAGGATTGAATCAGTTTCCAAAAGTAACCTATAGAGTTACAGATGTCAGTGCGATAGGACAGCCCCTAGCTCTAGAGGAGACCGTACCTAAGTGGCGTAACGCACTCGGTTTCTTAGTTAGAGACCATCTTGACATCACAGCCAGGGAGTGGAAAAATGTGGACAAAGATGAGATCGCAAGAATATAGAACAGGCTGCTTACGAGGTTTGTTTTACCTCAGGGTTCAGAAAACCTTGTAAAAAGCACACATTGAAGCAATGGGCGATCATGTTCAGGAATTACAAGTTTGAGTTGAATTCAAAGTGGGCAAAGAAAAGGTTGGACCCAACACAGAGGTATAAAATCTCGGCTAGTCAGTGGACAGTGTTTCTAGAGCAGAGGAGTTTCGATGACTTCAAAGCTTTGAGCAAATCCAAATTTGAACTCGCAAAAAGGAACAAGTACTACCACCACCTAGGCATAGGTGGTTACGAGCGCAAGCTTACCCAATGGGAGCAAGAGGATGAAGCGCAGAGGGCTAAGGGTTTGCCGGTGCTCCTTGACCAACTTGGTCACAGGGGCTCGTGGTGGATTCGTGCTCGGGTACCAGCAAAGAAAGCCAAGTCCGGCTTGTCATTTGCTGACCCAATGGTCGAAGAGGCTGCGAAGAATATTTTCAAGGTGGCAGCTAAGCAGCAAGCAGGCGAATTTAAGCCACAAAGGGAGAAGGATGTTCTTACTGTTGCTCTTGGTAACCCATAGGATCCTGGTCGTGTACGAGGCATCTCATCCAAGGAAGGATGGAAAGAAGGATTCAGACCAGAGTGGGAAGGAATTTATAGGAAACGCGATCGCTACAAAGAAGAATTGTCTATTTTTTAAGGAGGAGGCTAAGAAAGAAGTCGAACAGGTGATGAATAAAATGCTCTCCGATCCTCCTCCTGAGTTGATGTAGCGATTGATGTCTGTGATGTCTAGCCAATTGAGTGGTCAGCCTCATCAGATGCAGCTAGTCATCGTCGGTCGTCCCAAGCAGTGTCGCGTCTATCGAAAAAAAGGACCGCTATCCAGTTGACGAGATTGAAAGTCCTGTTCGTTGCTCCCTAGTCATAAGGTATGGTCTTAACAATAACCATACAAGGCAATAATCGTACAAGGGAAGTAGCCATAGGACTTGCAATCCCGGGGCGCCAGTTTCATGGTAGCGAAATTCCAGAGAAGTACTGCAGGGTGGAAGTGCTGACAGTTGTCCAAGGATACGAGGATGACATGCTAGACATTCTCGGTCCTGAGGGTATTGAGAAGCTGAGACAAGCTATCAAGAATTTCATTCTTTGGCCTCAACAGGACGTCCTGTTGTTTGAGCTACCACAACCGTCGTCCCGAGAAGTACCGCTGACTCAGGAGTCGTCCCTTCTAGATGTCGGAGGTACCACATCTCTTCCGAGTCCACCACCCTCTTCGATCTTTGCTCCACCATCCTCACCTATAATGCCTCACCTGCCATTCCCGCCACCATCACCTAAATGACAACCTTCGCCAGCACCACCAGAATCTTCGACACCACCACCACTCAAAAATGCCAAGACACCACCACAATCAACCAAAGATGACGAGACGACACCACTGCCACTAAAAAAGTTAAAAGTTTTGATGCCCAAATTGATTTCCCCGTACGAGCCAAAGAAGAGGAAGTCTGCTGGTACGTCCCTATTTTTGTCAGGAATTGCAATAAGCCGCATGACAAAACTAGTTGACTTGGCTGAGCACGAGAAGGAAGCAAAGAAGTCTGAACCAGCTTTTGTAAATATCAGGCCACCCACTAAAGATGATTATAAATATGTCCTTAAGAAATATGAGCTTGGCAGACCTCTACTCACTTGGGATAAACTTAGAAAGGTCCCAGCTGTGTAAAAAGGTTCCATGACTGGTATATGAGAGCATCTTCTGTTGGCATCAACACAATTAGTGTAGATATACTAGCAGAGGCATTTAATAGTGATCGTAAAAGAGCAATTGTGACCTTCGAGGACATGTGGTTAATGATGAACCTCCAAAGACTCGACGTGTAGCTCATAACTGTGTTTGCATTGTAAGTGTCACTCATACAATGCTTTCACGTGTTATTATTTGTGAGTTGCATTAAACCACTACTGCAGAAAGAATAACCATGGCGGGCGTTTTCCCTTATCAGCAGCGGGCAAACGCGTCCGCCACGGCCATAAGGCCACGGTAAATCGTGGCCACTTCCGTGGCGGGCGAGCGCGACCGCTACGGTTAATCTATTAACCGCAACAGGCAACATAAAGTGCCCGCTACGGTTAACTCCCATTTACCGTAGCGGGCACTTAACGATGCCCGCTACGGTTAATAAATTAACCGCAGCGGGCGCTTTATGTTGCCCGCTACGGATATTGATATTAACCGTAGCGGTCGACTTATGTTGCCCGCCACGGATAAGTATTTTTAAATAAAAAAACACTTTTGCAGAACCATTGCTGCATATGTATTTAAACAATTTGCAAATTCTAGAATCTAAATTTCATTTCAGAAACAGAAGATATATATATAGACACACACATATGCCTAGCAGTTCAATACATAAGACACAACATAATATATAAATCCACTTAGTTGTTCTCATCATCCACATATACACATATGAAACCCACGAATCCGCTACCCATCACAATTCTACTACGTGGGTGTAATCCGTCGGCCGTAGCATGGTGTCCCATCTCCTAAGCTTCTCGAACTCTGGTCGAATTGCCAATTCACCTTCATTGTCGAAGAATGGTTCGCCTTCGAGCACACATTTATCTAGGATGAACTTATAGATGTCCGCCTTGATTTGCTTAAAAGCTTGGCATTCATTCTTCATCATCTATCCACGATTCTTCACTGCTTCTTTGAGCTTCTTCCAGCTGTTGGTGTACTCCTTGCTTTCCCTTAGGTTCTCACAGGTGTACAAGCCACATGCCTTTGATCCCAAGGGTTGTTTGGCGCACTGTACGATCAATACAAAAGCATTAGGGCACATATGTACCAAAAGCATGATTGAACTACCTTTGAAATATACTTACGGGGAAATCGCGTCGGATTTTGAGGTGGTGCTTATGCCTCTTCTTGAATTTCTTCGTTCTCCGATCCCAGCATTGCGGATCCGTGAGATATGCACTATAAGCGTTGTACGAAGTGTATTAGTGTTAGCGTCAATTTGAATACGATCGATAACCGTAAAGGATCAAGAAGCTCGGTGGCTTACTTTTTCAAGCAGTCTTCGAAGGCTTTGTACCCCTTTTTGTTTGGTACCTGTAACGAGTCAAATATGACAGCCTGGCCATCTTGAGGATAGACGAGGAAGGCAACCCAGTGGCTGCCGGCTAGGTCATTTCTACATACAAGTGCACGTTGCAGAATGTAATATGAACTCCTACAGATGCGGTATAGTCCGGATCCAAGTACTAATACCAGTAAAAGGGTCACGTATATGAGCCCAATGGGGATATGTGAGGACGAGCACACATTCAGGATCGGAAAAAATCACGACTCCTTAAAAGGTTTGGATCCAAAAGAGCGTGAGGACGAAATACAGAAAAGGGAAAAAGAACCAAATAGCTCGTTACGGACTCTACCTAGTCATGACAATGTAGAGTTTCAAGACAGAGAATTCATATTCGCACCATACAACTTTTGGTAAGTGTCAGTTTGCATGCATCGTATTAATAACTAAAATGCGCACTTTGATCACAAAGTTGATTCTCTCAGGGACCACTGGATATGCTTAATGATTAATCCTAGGTTTGTATGTGTGCATGTCCTAGACTCCACAGACTACGAACCAACAACTTATGCACCATTCATTACTCTCTTAGAACGGTAAGCCGAGTAAAATATGCATACAGAATTTTATAATAGTTTGACAATAACTTGCAGAATGTTTTCGATATCATAGGGCCTACAGGTATTATAAGATTAAAGGGAGAAGGTGCGAGTCAGGAGTACAGGGGCAACCTTTGAGATTGTTTTATAAGTGGACGGTACATATGAAATTTTACCAAGTTATTCTCGCTATATACATAGAATACACATAGGACGATGTTGCAACTCACAAATATGTACTTTTCTTTATATAGTGCCACGAGGAACCACCTGGATCGGTCCACTATGAATTCTACGTCTGTGAGTTCATGAGAGAGGGCGGAAGATATATCACTAACCCTTATAAGGTAATTAATGCTCTAAGTAATTAAGGTTGTGTGATTAAGGTTGTTAATTATGTATTATGAACAATAAATATATGATGTTTTCTAACTTCCTATACAACAAAAAGACTTTGAAACACGAAGAGCATGAGTGAAGCCACTTTATACAATATAGTTGAGGACCTTTGCAAATTCATCTTGAGAGAAGTCATTCTCAGCGAAGGGAAATATCACGATCAGACCAACACTCTAGGAAAGCCTGAATACGGAGCGCTAAGGGAGATTAGTAGGCTAAAGCTAACTCGATCCGGATATTAGAGTAGAGGTTTCAGAGGTTTCCTCTGATGCATGTAAACAGAAAAAACTTTATGTGTGATCATGTTTGTAATTAATGTAACCTTATGTATAAAGTAACAGTATTTATATATATAAATGAACTGCATGTTTTAATGGTTGACATGATCTCTAGGCTTTAGTAGTTTTAATATTATGTGTATGTATATGTATGTTGTATGTATATATTAAAATATAAAATATAAAATAGGGTCTGGTGGAAAAATTTGAAAATTGGCGGAAGATTTAAAAATTTTAACACACGCGGTTTTGTAATGACAACCGCCTGTAGAAAATACATTTCTATACATGGGTGACATAATTGAACCGCGTGTAGAAATGGATTTCTATATGCGGTTCTAGATTACCCCCTTGGAAACTCTTGATTTTCATAGGCACCCAGCGCAGGTGGTTCTCCAATCTGCCTGTGGAGAGGGGTTGGGAACCGTCTGTGTAGTGGTTCTGTGTACTAGTAATTTCTAAGTCTAACAATAGACTTTTAGATGCGGGTGACAAAGTTTGCCCTTAAAAATAGGTGCACTATAGTTCTCCCTCAATTCCAAATTGTAAGTCATTCTGATATTTCTAGGTACATACCTTTAGTTGTACATCTAGATATACATTATGCCTAGATACGTATTAAAAGTTATGTATTAAAAAAAAAAGCTAAAACCACTTCCAATCAAAAGTCGGGTGAAGAAATCTTTATATCAAAGTTGTAGTGCACAAACAGATCTACAATTTTATAGTTGATGACATTTTTATATGAAATCATTAAAACCAAAAATTTGAAATTCATTTTTTTTTCAATTTTCAATGGTCTTAGTTGGAGAAATTATTTAAACTAAACTTGTAGTACTTGAATGATCTGCAACTTTGTGGGTGACCACCCTTTCATCTAATATCCATTAGATCCATAAAGTTATGTTTTAAGTTTTTAGATTTTTGAAATTAATTTAATTTTATTTTTTCAAAGTACCTCGATGGAGAAACGACCATAACTAAAGTTGTAGTAATTCAAGAGATACAAAGATTTGTAGTTGATAACCTTTTCATTTAAAGCATTTAATATATAAAATTCTTTCTTAAGATTAAAGATTTTAAATTCATATTTAAAAAAATCAAATAATCTTATTTGATAAATGACCTAAACCAAAGTTGTACTACTCAAAAATATCTAAAACATTCCTTTTCAGAGTTTTCGAATTTAAATTCATTTAGGATCGCAAATATAGGTTATAATATTCACTAAAGTGAATACAAAAGGAGTGTATTGACTACTTAGTCACTAGTATCTTTGAGATATATGCAGTGGTTATGGAAGAATCAAGCATGTTTGAACCCCCGCGAAAAACATGTGACTTGGGTTTAGGGTTAAGGAAGCATCTTTGAGCTAGCTGGTGAGCCTCTCCTGGATTAAAATTTTTATTTTGCTATTTTTTGTTCCAATTAGCAAATTCTAGAAAATAATTTCTAGAGGAGACTAGAGTTTAGCCCACTTCTAAAAATTGATGTCTAGAGGTGCACCAAACAGCAGCCACCTCTAGAAATAAGAAAATGTTGATTTATAGAGACGGGCAAGAGATAACGAGTAAAATAGTTGCAACTCATTAAATTGGAGTCATTTTTTCTTGCTTCTTCGTGGGAAAATAGGGTTTTTCGACAATTCATTATTTCAATTACTTTGCATGCATAAGTGATACAGGAACGTAACAATAGTAGTGTTTGAATCACCGGCTATAGCATTTGAATGATCCAGACGACGACCAAAGGGGATAAGTGGGGGCCAATATAAATTCTTTTACAAGAATTGGCCTATGTCCTTAAATCAACCCAAAGCACTTTCCTTCTATCAAACTCAAATCCCGGTAGTCAATACAAGGCTATAGTACTTAGAGAAATGTTTGAGAATCCCAAATGTTCAAGTTCAAGCAAGAATAAATGAAGGAAACGCAAGAGAACCTCTAGAAGACAATTTTTAGTCTGTAGGTCACAGAAGTTCTGCACTCGTTGTTTTCAATGGACTGAACTAAGAAGGGGAAAGAAAAGGAAAAACTCAATCCAACGAAGTTTAGGTGACTTGAAACATTGCACACACCTTCCTTGATGAGAAACTAACCTAAGCGAGAATCATCGATCTCTAGCCTAATCTCTCTAAGACACAAAGCTCTTGGCTAAACTCTAAGGAAATAACACGCAGGTGGAAGAGATGGCTGTCTTGGGCAAGCACTATCCTTATTTTATATCGCTATTACACAATTCCAAGAGTGCCCATAGATTTAGACTTCAACCACTTAGGGCACTCACAATGCAAGACTCTATCATAGAGTCCAAGACAATTAATTACATATTATTTATGGTATTTTGTTGATGTGGCAGCATATTTATTGAAGAAAGAGGTAGAAAAAACAAGACTTCAAGTCTTATTTAGACTCTAAGTCTACATTGTTCGAGGTAATAAATAACTTTAGACTCTATGATAGAGTCTGCATTGTGAGTGCCCTTAGCCACCAACGGCGAGGTGGTCCAATTTGGTTTTGAACCATTGGATAGCAACAAAACCATTTATGAAGATGCTTCACCTTGATGTAAGATCTCTGATGATGCCACATGTCACCTAAGACCCTCCCCTAAGTTTCGAGGTCCAGACTCGGCAAACCTGCCACCTAAGATTTTGAGGCCGAAACCACTAAACCCACTTGGAGTCGTGTAGCCGCTACACCTTCTCCACGATGTTGATGTGTGTCCCGTTCTTCCTTGACCGGCTGATTCACCATGTGCTTTCTCAGCCACGTTGACTTGGTCCAATCCCTATCTTGACTTTAGACAACACCATGTTCACCATCATCATTACATATATACTCGCTTGTACATGTGTCCATGTGCTAGCGATCCATGGTCCATCCTTCAGTCCTCGCTCCAATATAGAAGATAGGGATCAAGGGAGTGGCGCCGGTGCATGAGTTTTGGGTGGGAGAGTTTATTAGGCTGAGTTTTTCTTAGGAGAGATTATTAGGCCAAGTGTGGGCTTGGCATTGCCTCTATTAATTGATTTTATGAGGCGGTAGGTTTGTGTGTCTTACTAAACCGATTATCTGTCTCTAAAAATAGTGAAGCATTTTTTGGAGACACAAAGGTTTTTTTTACCGTCTCTATTCATAAAATGGCTTATCGTATAAAATTATTTTTTAGTAGTATAAGTTTAAATTAAAAGATTATAAATTACACAGATGTACAAATCTTGTAGCTCAAAAACTTTGACATACAATTTTCCTTCGTTCAATTTAATTTGGAAAGGTTATGATGTTTTTGTGATGCATAATTTTTTAGAGACGGGCTACATGGCAAACATAGAAATCAATTCTATAGACAGTTGGAAATACAAGTTGCCTTTACAAAATGGGAATTTTTAAGAGGCACTAGATAATACATCTAGAAGTGGGTATTTTTTAGGCAACTAATATTACTACCACGATATACAACATTTTCGGAGACGGCCGAAACATGTTTTAGGAGGCAGGCAGGGAATCCGCCTCTAGGTGGTCAAACAGCCGCCTCCGGAAATTGAAAAAAAAGGAAAAGCCTATTGTCAAGCCTACTACCAGGCACCCCAAGCCTATTGTCTGTTGTCACTTCACACCACTGCCGTAAGCAGCATAGAAACCCGAAGTGCCTGCCTCCACATTGGTGAAGTGCCACAGGGAGCGCGCAAAGAGAGAGAGGAATGAGAACGTGAAACTGTACTTAAAAGTCAAATCTTATATATAGCTACAAATAAGAGGTAATATCAAAAGACAATGCATAAATTACATAACGTTCATAATAAAATCAGAGATAACCTTAAGCAGCAAACAACGGAAGATAACTCCAAACTTCGGGTATTAACTTCACTCTACAGGATCCAACTAACTGGTTGATCACAAGCCCAAAAATTCTCCTGAGGTGTGGGGGAAATAGCAAGAGTGAGTCCATGTCGAACTCCACAAGTATAGCAACTAGATTGTATAGATCCCACAATCTCATGATCAATGTGACATAAATAATGTAGAGCATTAAA
>Ga0182004_10001674_pt1 | contig 16580 bp, 11 predicted proteins | sample Sormic07211540_1_FD_120479 | JGI IMG/M metagenome (GOLD analysis project Ga0182004, IMG submission 120479) | Endophyte microbial communities from Sorghum bicolor roots, Mead, Nebraska, USA - 072115-40_1 MetaG | ecosystem: Host-associated > Plants > Roots > Unclassified | place: USA: Nebraska...
GACCAAACTGTGCAATTAGTTTTTATTTTTATCTATATTTAATACTCCATGCAAGTGTCTAAAGATTTGATGTGACGAGGAATCTGATAAATTTTGCAAAATTTTTTGGGAACTAAACAAGGCCAGTTCACCCTGAAAACCAAAAAGTTTTCAAGATTCCCTGTCACACCGAATCTTTCAACATATACATGAAGCATTAAATATAGACGAAAATAAAAACTAATTACACAGTTTACCTGTAAATCGCGAGACGAATCTTTTGATCCTAGTTAGTTCATAATTGGACAATATTTGCCACAAACAAATGAACGTGCTACAGTAGCGAAATCCAAAATTTTTTCACATCTAAACAAGTCCGAAGCTGGTTTGTCGTGGTTTCAGATTTATATCCATACACGGCAGCTCGTTTTGCGAGCGGGGTGATCTAGGTGCTAGTCTGCTAGAAGCCAATATGCATGAAATGCATCCGTGAAGAAAAGAAAACTCTTTCGCACTGGCTGCCTTGATGTTATCGGAAATTCTTTCCCGTGAACTGTACGTAATCGGTAAAAAGCAGACGGGAACGGAGACGGCAACGCGGTCACTGGTCACTGGTCAGCCATGACGCGGCGGCGGCGGCTGGCCTTCCGCGTGGAATTACTTGCTCCACACATCTTCCTCGATCGGCAGGCTATAACACGGGAAATTTTCTCCGGCCCATGCACAACCGCTGGAAAGTCCCAAGTCCTAACTCGAGTCCACTTATCCACAGTCTAACATGCTTTTTTAGTTTTTTTTTCTCTTATGATGAGGGGGTTGGCCAACATGATTGGCAGAACGGCACCGAGCTCACGGGCTAAACTTCACCATCCAATCCATAGACAAAAGGTGCTTTTGACATCAAATCCACCTGTCGTCCGCTTAATAGTTATTGTAAATACGTACAGGAACTTTTTATGGTATGTTTATGTCATTGGGTCCCGGACCTTAAAAACGTTACTTCTGTATGTCATTAAACTTATCAAATGGTGCCTACTGACTACATGTCCGTACGTATTATACATATGTCACTGTGTCAGTCACACCTTAGCAATTAGGAAACGGAAACATGACCCATATTCTTGTTCTAATGTTTCACGTTTCGAAAATATTTGTGTTCTAAAAACACAAATATTCTCATTCTCACATTATAAAATGATATTCCAAGTACGTATTACCCATATATCACTGTGTCAACACCTTAGCGGTCTGGAAACGGGAACATGACCCACGTTCTTGTTCTCATGTTTCACGTTTCGAAAACACAAATGTTCTCATTCTCACATTATAAAATGATATTCCAAGTTTTTCTGGTTCCGGGACGAAAACATGGCTTCTATAGTCAACACCTTGCTACTACCTACGTGTCAAGCTAAGGCTAGTATAAACAATGATCCATTAGGTCCATATATTATCAACAATAAAGTCACATCCCACCATTCGCCTTTACCCGCACTAGGCCTCTCATCCCTGGCCATGGTCGACAGTAAGGAAGCGTCACCAAGCGGTAAGCGCCATCGAAAGCTAGAGAGAGAACATGCAAGGAGAGGAGAGAAACACGGTGTGGATAACATATGGATCCTACATATTAATAATATTCACATCAACATGACATATAGACAGTTAGAGTAAGGCAAATAATAAAGCCAAGGTGTTTAGCTATTAGCCAAGTTAGAAGAGCCAAGTTATACAATAATAGTCTCTTATTTGTCTATAAGAATTTTTTTATAGTTAGTTTTGCCCATGCCTCACCTTTTCTTTCCTAATCCTCCTCATATTCACTTAGTGTATGGACTTGTGCCTAGCTTGTTGCTTGCATGAGTATCAAACTTTCCTTCTCTCTCTCTCTCTCTCTCTCTCTCTCTCTCTCCTCCAGCATTTGCTTTGGCTATAAGCCAATTATTGTACCTTCTCTAGGTGCCGACATGGGTAATATGGACATGCAATGTATGATTGGATAAGTTTAAATCTTGTTTGGTTGAGCTATATGGCTTCTGGAAAAAGGCTATTGTGAACTATGGATTGTGGAAAAAACTATTGAACTAAGAGTTGTGTGAAAAAACAAAAAATGTTTGGTTAGAGCAGCTATGAAATACATGTAATACTCTTGATGGATAAAGTTCTTAGGATACAGAAATGACAATAATAAAGTTGTTAGGATCGGATCCAAAGATTCAGAGCTCCAACATATGAAGGTGTAAAGATTCTCTTAAGAAACCCCAAAAATGATGAGACGGATCGGTACTGCACTGAAGCAGGGGAATGTGGAATGTCTCAATCCGCAGTTCGTATATATTAGACCGCCGATATCCTTTCCACCCGACGTGCCGGCAACGACGAAAGAAGTTGCAGGATTCCTCCATCCATCACCTTCCACCGTGCTGATGCCGACCCTCCCCAGACTCTTCCTTTTTTTTTTTTCTTTTTGGGTAATGATTAATGACCTTCCCCACACACCCAGCCACACACTAGTTGTAGTTGATCTCGACCAAAAAAAAAAAGAACACGGGCGTCCGGGGGAGGCGGCGTTTGGAACCTTCGGTAGCGCCCTGTCACCGCATCGGTTGCCCCCCACATGAACCTGCCGCAACTTGCAAGGAGGAGCAAGTCGATTAGCTTACGCTTCCCCATTTACCGCCCGGTCTAAGCAACGCTATTGAGGTGGTACACGACGATCTCCGTCGTCCACCGCGCATCCAAGGAGCTTGGGAGAAACACGCAAAAAGCTGGAAGCAGCGCGTGCGCAGAGCCCTGGATTGGAACGCCGTCTTCCAATCTTGACGAATCATGGGCCACATGAGAGCGACCATCGGCTTCACTGGATGGGTGCCCGCCGAGCCAACTTCACTCACGTGCCGTATGAAAATGGGCTAACGACTTATATATATATCATCAGCAAATAAAAAGCGTCCACGCAGACGTGGAAGCTTAATTAGCTTGGTGTAGGCGGGTAGTACGTACGTAGGAGTACGTGCTTTGCTTGCAAGATGAAGAGGCAGTGGAGCCACCCGTCGGTCGTGCTCCCGCTGCTCGTCGTCGTCTTCCTGCTCCTCACGTTCCGGTGCTCCCTGCGCCAGCACGCGCAGCAGGCTTTTTCTAGCCGCCGCGGCGCCGCCGCCGACGACGACGCGGGAAGATACGCCGTCGACGCCAAACTCGCGGAGCTCGCGGCCGTGGACCCGGCCGCGTCGGCGGTGCTGCGGGCCGCCGAGGCGCTGCTGGAGAGGAACCTGACGTGGGCGAGGGCTCCCCCGGAGCGCCGGGACGCCGCGGTGCGCGGCCTCCGCGACTGGCTCGGCAGGCAGCGGTTCGAGCCCCAGGTGATGGCCCAGCTCCTGGACCTCATCAAGCGCCCCATCGACCGGTACGCGTACGCCGGGGAGACGGGCGGCGACGACGTGCCGGTGCGGCCGTACGCGTCGTGCGCCGTGGTGGGCAACAGCGGCATCCTGCTGGCGCGGGAGCACGGCGCGCTCATCGACGGCCACGACCTGGTGATCCGGCTCAACAACGCGCCCGCGGGCGCCGGCAGGTACGCGCGCCACGTCGGCTCCAAGACCGGCCTCGCGTTCCTCAACAGCAACGTGCTGAGCGGGTGCGTGGGCGCGCCGCGCCTGGCCGGCCGGCTTGGCGGCTGCCGGTACTGCCGCCTCGCCTACGGCGACCGCGTGCCCATCCTCACCTACATGTGCAACGCGGCGCACTTCGCGGAGCACGCGGTGTGCAACGCCGACGACGGCGGTGCCGCGGCGCCGGTGATCGTGACGGACCCGCGGCTGGACGCGCTGTGCGCGCGGATCGTCAAGTACTACTCGCTGCGGCGGTTCGTGCGCGAGACGGGGCGGCCCGCCGAGGAGTGGGTCACGCGGCACGAGGAGGGCATGTTCCACTACTCGTCGGGGATGCAGGCCGTGGTGGCCGCGGCGGGCGTGTGCGGGCGGGTGTCCGTGTTCGGGTTCGGCAAGGAGCCCGGCGCGCGGCACCACTACCACACGCTGCAGCGCGGGGAGCTGGACCTGCACGACTACGAGGCCGAGTACGAGTTCTACCGGGACCTCGAGGAGCGGCCGGAGACCATACCCTTCCTGCGGGACTCCGGCTTCAGGCTGCCGCCGGTCGTGGTCTACCGCTGACCGACCATCGATTCAGATCAACGGCCGTGTCAGTCAGTGCCAACGTACATAGTCCATTGGTTTGACACAAATTTTTGCTACTCAATCAATCAAAACGCGTTGTACAAAAGCGCAAGATGGAACCCAAATCTGAATTTCATCACTGGAAAAGGAAAGACGCATGCTCTCAAGTCGCTAGCTCTTGCAATCTTGCTCAGGTCGTTACCGGAACCGGTCGTGAACTGAATACTATGCCCTATGATTGACGAGAAACAAGCCTCCAAAGTCCGGCAGGTGTCACCGTGTCATGCTCGATTGGTTTGACTGGGGTCTACAATTTTTTTTTTAATAGCAGAACTGGTGGTCTACAATAGAGCTGGGAGCCCAGAACTCTGGGCGGTGCCATTTAAGGGCAAGTCGTGGCCCGATTTTTTGGCACGACCTAAAACATGGCATGTCATGAAATATTTTGGGTCGTGCTTGTACGACATAAACATGAGGGTTGTGTCATGCCCATAATCTCGGCACAGCGAGTTACATGGCTTGGCCCACATTTTGGCTCATGTTTGGGCCGGCACGGCACGAAAATTACACATAAACAATTGTACAAAAATAATTCTTGAATAGATTGCAAAAATAATGAAACCTTTTATTAAAATAGTACACACAAAATATATATTTTTTTATATCACAAGTGAAAAAAGAAAACTAGCATATGAATTTTGAGAGCCGTGCTTGGGCTAGCACGACCCAAAAACGTGCCAGCGTGCCATAGGCCGTGCTTGAGCCAAAAAAAATTACTGTACCGATATGCCTCACATGCCTAGAGAGCATTAGAAGAGGGTCATGCCGCGCTGGCCCAGAGTTGCTCAGCCAAGTGTCACAGCCCGCTCTCGACTGAGCACAAAAAGTGCCAAAGTGGATCGGCAAGGTCGTTGGAGCTCAGTCCCCAAATGCCCCGTGTGCGGCCCATAAGAAATTGAATTCGCTTCTGCTATGGGCGAAAATATGAGGTTTAGGGCCGAGATGTAGTTTTAGTAAACTGTGGTGGTTTTTATATATGATAAGCCAAAATATACAAAACAATGGTCAAAAAAAGAGATCACAGGTGCTAAAACTCCAAAATACTATAATTTTGACAAAACCATAATTGGTAAATCAATGAGTTTTTCAAGTGGCTAAACAAGTTGAGAGTATATTTGTTGGGTTTGTCCATTAGTTTTCAAAATACCAATCCTAAAATATAGAAGATAATTTTGCAGCAAGATTCCTGGATATTTTCAGATCACAATATTTGCTTTTATACTTTCTTTCTCTCTTGTATATTTCTATTGAGAATCATGTCTTGCTCGTTATTCTTCTCTATGTCATTTCATATCATTGGCCGATCGACGTGCAGATATTTCGCCATGACTAGATCAATTTTCCCAAGTGTAGAATGATTGTTAGGGAGTTATTGGACAGCAGTTTTTTTTCACTCTTCTTTAAAATCAAGATTGGAAGTGGGTTCTGTAAACTCTTGGATAATTTAAGATGCTTTTAGTATTGGGCTAAAGTGATCAGAAATGGCGACCAAAGGGTTTGAATGGAAGCCTCAAAATTTTTTAAAATATTTGGCCACTGTCCCTAGTTCAACCCTCAAAAGCAATACACACTCAAGTGAAGCAAAAAAGGGTGTGAGATACACGAGCTAACTAGTAGCTAAATAACTCAGCCGAAGTCTTAGGCACAACGGAGAAAGCTCGGACACCGAAGAGATCAAACCTTCCGAGAGTGAGAGGAAACAACTTTCTCTGCACAGTCTCGAACTGTCTGTGTGGGAGGTTCGGACTGTCCACATGGGAGGCCTGGACTGTCTAGGGTTGAGGGTCAGATTGTCTGACGTTCAACTGGCAGAAACCGAATAATGGAACAACAACGAGAAAAATAGTTTTGTCTGATGCTGAAACTTGATCGTCGGACTGTCTAGGAATTATAGCCGAACTAACCGCCGTCCACTATAGCAAAGAAACTGAGAGAAGAAAGAATTGACTGGGGTTGGTGGACTGTCTGTGACTTAACCTCGGACTGTCCAAAGTTCAGAAGATAGAAACCCGACAGATGGTGCAAGTTCTATTTGTGCCAAACCCCAATTGGTAGACTGTTCGCGGTTCAGGCTCGGACTATCTGCAAATCACGCGGAGAATAGAAAACAAGTGATTTTCCCGATCTGCGACCAAATCAACACCAACTGCCACCAAACTTTGTGAGCATGATCACAAGGCAGTAGGGGAGCTACCTCTAAGAGATCATAACCCTATTTAAAGTCAAACCACAAGAAATCAAAAAGGAATGAAAAAAGAGGGGCTCTTGAACCCTTGACAAGAAATCAACCCGATCTGCGAGCTCGTGAGGAATTTATTGATTTCCTTTCGTGGAAAGGTTCAACTCACCTTATAGCTCAAGCCAACAAAAAAGAATCAAAATAGTTCCAAAATGACGGATCAAGCTTAGAACGAGAGGGATAAGGGAAAGAACGCGAAGAACACAAACACAATAAAAAACATGATTTGCTGCCAAATCTCGGAGGGCACAAGGACGATTCAGGACCTCCTTTCCCAACCAAAATCTCGGTTCTTACAATTTCTTCACAAGTGAACCTCTCTCAAGAACACTTGGATGAAGGAAAACCTAGGGTAGGGAGAAAATGAAAAATGGGAGAGGTAAGAGAGATGAAGGCTCCCTCATCCTATATAATAGGGCTATTATACAATTCTAGTTTTGCTCTCAGATATTTTGAGTTAAACCACATAACCTGATGGCGTTATGGTCCAACCTAGGTAATCTTCATCCAACGGCCACCACGTCCTTCATGAGATATCTTCACCGCGACGCGAACTCCTCGATGTTGCCGCAAGCACATACTCAATATGCATCCCATGGCACTCAACACGTGCCACCGCCATATTTTTCAAAATTGAACCACTTGCTCTTACTAGTCCTCTTCTTGAAAATTCTCCAATCCCCTATGAGCTCACCCTATCGTGATTGCCTCTTCACTCTAGAGAGCGTAGATGAGGTCATTGTCGCTGAAGCAATGCACGACGGGGAGGTTCTTTCGTGGGCGTGAAATGCTACGCTGATGCGATAGAGGGAGAGGGCAGAGGAACAGGAGGGGATGTGGAGGGAGCTCTAATTTAATTTTTATCTCCATCTAGGAAACCAAATATTGAACCCCTTTAAACATGTAAATTTGGATTTGCTTCCCTCCTACTTATAAGTTGTTTGGGATAGATTTTTCTCCTTTGTAGGGACATGTCAGTGGACACTACATTTCCAAATAGGTCTAGGAGAGAGAAGGGGGGAGAAGATAAGAGAGAGAGAGAGAGAGGAGATAGTTTGGCAGCTAAGGTTTGCAAATGAGACTAGGAGGGAGAGACCCCTTGCCCTCATGCTCTTGGCACTATATATAGGCAACGACAATTTATAGATGACCCCTCGATGATGGTGAATTTGATAAATCACTACACTAACCTCTATTGGACCTCTTCAAAGTGGGAGTTGACCCATATACCATATGGGCTTTCCCCAACATATACTAAGTCCTACTATTTCTCTACTTGTCAGACAAGTCTTCCTAGATGATACCAGGATCTATATCCCCAACAAACATTTTGTACAAACAAAAGAAAACACTTATGTCTGCAATATTTTTCTCTCGAAGCTGACCATCATTTTTACATACCATTATTTTCTCCTGAATAGGTACAGGAGCATTTGTACTCCCTCATTTTACGATTGTAACTCACCCTAGGCATTCGGTACTTCGGTTCGGTTTGGTACTTCGGTTCTCATGGAAATTCAGTTCCTTGAAAAATAGGTACCGATCGGTTCCTTCTAAAAATCGGTATCGAGAAAATTCGATTTCGGTACTTTCGGTTCGGTTTCGGTACTTACCAAAAAATACTGAAGTGATCCCATAAACATGTAATAGCAGGATTAAAAGCTAATTTTAACATAATTTGAAAATGATTTCATAGAGAATAATAGTGCAAAATACATACATATGCAAGTCCACAAAATTATATGAGTAGAGTACCATATATACAAAATATAATAGGCTAAAATAGTGCTATTAATAATATAACTACACTCAAACTCATCACGTTTTGGTAAATTCGGTTCCCCGAGGTATAGTATCGAATTTACCTCGGTAAATTCGGTTCCTAAAAATCAGGAACCGAACAAGGTACCGAAAAATTTGGTTTCGGTACTTTCGGTTCGGTTCTTAGTATTTTCAGTTTGGTTCTCGGTATCTTGTGCCCAGGGTGAATTGTAACAAACAAATTGTATACAACGCTTTTGTTCTATTCTTATAAAGTTGAATTTATCCAAGGGCAAGAACAAACAAATTGTATACAACGCTTTTGCTCTATTCTTATAAAGTTGAATTTATCCAAGAGCAATGTCCTACATTTAGGAAAAATATATTTCACTTTCATAAGAAAAATATTATAGGATTATGAGAATATTATTCCATGTTTAGAAGAATAAAGTTATAGGTTTAGGCGGATGGTATTCCATAATATTCATAGCCATTATTAGAAAATGAAAAATATTTCATGCATAATGGTAGCAATTAAATTATACCACAAATGTCGCATAGATACCAAGCAAATGAATTAAAATGCACCATAGAAGATCTATGGGAACAATAAAAAAATACATTTAGAACATCACCAACATAGTACATGAACAACCAGAAAATACATCATGAACATCTCACAGGTATTATAGGATCATTGAAAAAACATGTATGGACAAATGGATACTTTCAAAAAAAAGAGAATCCAACATATAACATCTCAAGAATATATTATGAAAACAATACAAGATACATCATGAATACTCTAGTAGTAATTCAGGATACCGATCGTAAATACTATGGGAACAATTGTATTATATTATATAAGAAAATAGTTCAAGTGAAAATCACTAAAAGATCTTGGATCAAGAAAAAGATACATTGAAATAAAAAAAGAAAAGGAAAATCATGTGTTATAGGGAAAAAAGAGCATGCATGGATATTTACGCGAACAACATAAAATACACCATAGAACATCTCATGTGTATTGTGTAGATAATAAGCATGGAACATCCAATATAGTTATATTAATAACCCAAAATACATGGTCGAATATCTCAAGGGCACTATAGAAACTTTGCAAAATACACCATGAATGGATATCAATACTATGAGAAACAATCTAGAGTACTTGATGGAACATCTCAAGATCACTATAAGAACAACATAGGACATCTCATGCAACAGAAAAAATAAAAATAAAAAATCATCAAGAAAATTTTTAATTAGACTAAAATAAAAAAATAAAATTGGAGACTAAAATTATAAAAATAAAAAGGAAAAGTAAAATCAACGTAATAGAGGGAAATAAAAAAAATAAAAGAGAAAGATAGGTGCAGTGGAGAAACATATGATCAAGCATATAAATGATATATGAGCTACACTGGAATGGATGGACCAAAATAATGTAATAAGGCTGATGCGGTGGAAAGAGAGGCCCAACAACCACCGAAAACAAAAGGCGTGGGCCAAAATAAAGGTGTAGAAAAAAAAAAGGTCCAGGCTCCTCAGGCCCTACAGCGTTGTGTACTTGTGCTGCTGCGCGAGGCTGCCAAATGGACCCAACCCAACATTGTTATCTTTGTTGCTGATATCTTTGGCCCGCAAAAGGCTCCAGCTCCAATCAAGAACGACTTTTAAAGGTTTCAACTGCTAAAACAACTTTATTTGAAAAATGACTAAACATGTTAAGTTGAAGACTTTAGCTTATTGAAATGTCCAACATTGTTTTCCCCTGAAGCATGCAGTTGCATAATTAGCTAGAAATCTGTGAAAGACAACCATGTGCATCGAGATCGAGAAGACAAGGCTCACGCATCCTATTTGTATGTAGACATTTTTTGATGGAATTGTATGTAGACATTCAAGAATGGAAGTTGTAATATGTGTAACTGCCGGTGAGAGGCTAGGCTACCCTTCCATTTCCAACATCCAGATGTGACGAGATACCCGGCAGAGAACAACAGTGAGAAGAGAACAAGTTAGCAGCTCATCATTTCAGCATGATAACACCTCTCAGGTGCATGGACCATGGAGAGCCTGTCTTGCTAGATGCTAGATAATCAGCCCCAGAAACAGGCCTTTCTCCTTTGGCAGCATCCGGCTCTATGGATTCTCGCCAAATTCACGGGCATGGGGACCCAACACATGCCAGCGGATTCCAAATTCAGACTGTGAAACGCTAATGCGGCAACATGGATTTTGGAATTTATTGCCAATAAGGGGGACTCCAGGTCTCTCTCCATAGAATTCCCAGGTTTCAAGCTTAAACTAAGGATTTGTGGAACAGTGTTGTCCTGTAGAACATTAAAAGTCAAAGCCACGTGGGTGATGAGACCTGGAATTTCTTAACTTTCCTCAAGGAATAGGAAATTACTGACACTATCCAAACATCTATGCTGAAAAAAGGTTTGTCATGCACTAGTATTGGTGGGGTTTTTATTTTTTATTTTTATTTTTGTCTATTCCCTATAGAACAGCAAATTCTACAGTCTCTAGCGCGATTCAGAAGTACTACAGTAACAACTACGTGAACATAAATACAAGAGATGAAGATACTCGAGACTTTTTTCAGCACAAAATAATTTTAAGAGCAGTTCTCATTTCTCATACATAGAGCAATTGCTACCTACAGATTCGGTATCGTCAATGGCGTTTCTGGCCACAGAGAACAAATTCCGAGATCCTCCGTGGCTTCTTCTACTAGTTCCTCCAGCACCTTCCCTGCAATCTGCTCCATGATTTCATCCAATTCCCATCTCATGGACTTCACCCAACCTCTTCCTTCCACCTCCTGCTGCATGATTCTTTCCAGTATTGATCCAGCGTCGTCGTTCTCATTTACCGCAAACTTTCCTAGTCCATAGAGCCAGTCCCTCATATGCTGTGGTACTTCTTCCACCAAAGCTTGAGGAAGGGTCTCCTTCCAGGCCATTGAGTGCGCTTGCCTCCAGGGGTAGGCAGATAGTAAGGTGTCATGGCCAATCTCAACTAATGCCATATTCACATAATCAAAAAGAAGCTTTTGGTTCGACCTTCGCTCCCTTGACTTAGCAGCCTCCTCCTTCCGGTCCAATAATTTGTCACACAATGCAGGGTCTAGAGGGCAATCAGGCAAGTACCAACCTGTGAAGACCATACCCAACTCCAGATCACCTAACCCAGCAGATGATACAATCTTTTGTACAAAGGCAACACATTCAAGTTCATCATTGTCCATGCTTGAGAGAGGGGTTAAGTTTGTCAAATCAAGTAAAGGTGAAGTTGAGCTCATATCCTCCCATGATAATGAGCGTGTGATAGATTCAATTGCATCAGATCGTAAGGCAATTCCTATGGTATGTTAAAGAAGTAGTTAGTATAAAAACAAGGAAGCAATAGTAAACGCACAAGTCAAAAGAGGGAGCAAGACTTACTCTCATTGCTACAAGGAATGCTTCTTGATGATTCAGATTCATTAATGTTGCTATCTTCAAATGATACATCAAGAACTGAAGTAGGACTAGGCTTATCACAGCTACCATTCAGACCACCTGATCTCAGTACATCAAGATGTTCGCTTGGACAGGCGGAAGAAATAGGTACTTCAATAGAAACAATATCCTGCAGCATGTCTCATCGTCAGTTTACTGAGGATAACAAAAGTAGAGGAAAAAAATAGTCACAGAAAATTATAGCAGAAATGATCAAAGCAACAAGAAAAAAGAACAGTAAGGGCATAGCCAAATAATTTGAGTTAAGTGCTTACTTTTGAAGAACATATTGTTTGAGTAGTAGAACTATCAGCTTTGTCCTCACAAAATGGCATAGCACCAATATCATGACCACCCTGTGGTTTCATGCTGCCAAAACAAGTGACTTCAACTTTCCCATCAGAGCTAGAAGATAGGATGATTTTCTCTTTTGACTGCCTTTTACTTTTAGGGAAGAAAAAACTCGAAACTATCCCTTTGAATGATGACTTAGCTTTATCTGACCTTGTAGCCAAGTTTGGTGTTTTACAGCCTTCACAATTGGATGATGGGGCATTTGGTGCTATGTTATCAAACATGGACGATGACACTGGGACAGATTTTGATCTTGCTAAAGTCTTTGGAGAGCTCTGACCATCTCCTTCATTCTCTCTAAGAGCAGTTATACACGTAGCCTGCAGGGTCATCTCATTCTCTGCATCACATGGCCGACCACTTGAAACAGAACCCATACCACCAACTTCTTTCTTGACTCCTCGAAGGGAAAGCATTTCTCCCAAAGTGCTTGAGCTTCTTGGTAATTGCACCTTTTCTTGGTTGATCTCATTATATGCTACTGACGCCCATCTTTCTGAAAGCCGTTTTTTGGCTTCCCTTATCACAGATGACTCAGGTGACCGTGATGTTCTGCTAAAAGTTGAGCCTGAGTAAGGACTGTTGTATCTTTTGAAGTGATCCCATGAATGCCGCGACACTGGGCTAACAATCTCCGAGTCACTTAGGTTACCATCTTCTTCATCAATGTAGTCAACTTCTGATCTGCTGAAAGAACTTTCATCTCCACCATAGCCATTTGAGTATACAGAAGATAATAAAGACTCATCCCGCCGATGTAGACCATCTGGCAGGTAATTGTCATCTTCTAAACCTCCATAAAAACCTATCTGCTCAGTCAACTGAGCTGGGGCTGCTTGGGGTGTTAGCCTGGCCATTGTTCTACTAGGCTTGCCAGGACTAGGCTTCAGGACCACTATCCTAGTTGGCTGGGATAAATTAACTTCTTCTGAATGAGATCTCCGGTGTGTCCTCCGCATCACGTGTTCATTTTCTTCATTTATTCTGTGTGTTCTGATTTCCCTTCTGTATTCACTCTCAACAAGTTTAGTTGGTTTCAGCACAGTAATACGCTTTGTCTGAGGTGGTGACGGGCTTCTGTGAAGTCCAGCTAGCTGCTTTGAGAAAGTAGAGTTTGGCTCCTCAAGAAACTTAAGAAACAAATCTCTATTAGAACTTAGAATCTCAACAGCTTCTTGAAATTCCTTTGAATGGAGGAGTTTCTCATTTGTAGCAAGACGCTTTGCTTCCATGAACTTCTGACGAACAATTTCCATCCTTATGTCCCTCTTGCTCCTGGAAGACATTTCCCTAGGAAAAGTTTGGTCCTGAAGATGGTATGTTCTCAATGGTTCTTCACTGACTTCATAAACATCCTTAAATTCAACTGTTTCGTTGGGACCTATGTGTTTGTCACATGTTGTCATACTGGAATGGTACTGCTCTTGATGTTGATGGAGATTGTTTGTTTCGACTAAATTGCCATTTAAATGTCTTTTCTTCACATTTCTTTTAGGAAAATGTAATGTTGGCTCTTGGCCAGGTAGATCTTCTTCAAGTCCCATTAATCTGGCAACCACACTTGGTGACTTCTTTGCCTCCAATTCCTTGGACATCTCCTTTTCTAATGCCACATTCAATGGAGATGCATTTGATTTATTTCTTGATGAGCTCCAGTTACTAGCTCCCTGCAGCAATATTCTTATTATTAGAACACAAAAAATGTATCACTTCAATGATATTTAGTAGGCTCTCGCCGTTATATTTAATAGAAAAAAATACCTAAAGAAAATGTTAGTATAAATCAGGGCAGATACGACATGTCACTTACTACTTTATCATCGGCATAGACTTTAGCAGAATCAACTGTTCTCTTGACAGCTTGCTTGTTTCTACATGCTGGAGAACCTGAAATATCCAAGCAGAACGTAGAGAAATTTCAGTTCTGATAATCAGTCCTTGCATGGTTCAAAGGAGCAAGAGAACCTCGAATACTTTTAATATAAGAAGGGGAAAAACAAGGAAGAAAAAGACAAGTCAAGCATATCATCTTCTAGATTGAAAAATTGCAAACATGGTGCAAAGGAATCTTGTCCAGAAGAAACAATGCCATCTAGTCCCACACAAAAGAGGACATCGGAAATATTTGTCCCAGGCCAATTGCAAAAGATATCACCAGCACTAAGTAGTACCACTTCTAGAAATGTATTATTTTCCACCAGTAGAGACGATAATTAAAATCAAGTCTTGTAGAGCATTGCATTCAACAGCCTTGCAACAAAAATACAAAGTGGAAGAAACTTATGTACCATCTGTACGAGCTCGATCTGTGAGCACGTTCGTGCTAGACATCCCTGCACTGAGGTCGAATAAGTTGATCATTGCCTTCTTCTGATCATAAACGCGACCTCCAAGCATGGCAACATTTATACATACTCCTGAAAATATTAGTTATGGCAAAAAAGGATATAAGTGCAAGGACATGAAGAAAATGAAACTTTACCAACTACAGTAAGCTTGTACCTGAGATCTATAAAGCCTAGAGAAGTCTAACTGAAAGACAGGAGCATAGACAGTTAGCTGGTACCATCCACTAGCGGAGTGGGTGGATATATAGACAGTTAACCAGAGTCAAGAGCTTTGGGGTGCTCCTAGGTCTTAGCATCAGCATCAATTTTTGAAAATTTTCAAGCCTTAATTTTGAACTCGGGCACGACGTCAGACTCAGAGTATATCGCTGTAGCAAGATGCTGTCCTTTCAGAGAAAACACACATGCCTAAAGCTGGGCTTTTGCAGGCATAGGCCATATACATTGTGCAAGGGGAGCAGAGCACAGTTCATGGCCCTGTTGTTGTTTATAGAAACCAAAGGAAGTTAGCCGGCACGCCCAACGATATGAAACGATGGTGACAGAACAACAGGCAAGATGGAAAAGTGGAATGTAGCAAAGATCAGGTGGTAACATAAAGCCAATGCACCGAGCTGAAAACTAATTAGTACAAATCTATGATTATGATCAAAAGGAATCTTTCAGCACGAAAAGCCTTTTAAAGGTTGCACTTTTGGTGCCAGATACACAGTGGTAAACTAAACTTCACAGCTCAGAGGTGAGAGAAGGCAAAAGGGACACAGCTTTGTGCTCTATGGGATAAGGATATACCAAAGCTCGAGCTAGGATTAAGTTAATCAGAGCTCAGTGGTGAGTAAGACAACTACAGAACGATGCAGTCGACGACAACAACAGAAGGATGCAGTGGCTGGCGACAGTGAGAATAACGAGATACCACTAGTGGCACATTTTTTTAAGACCCAATTTTGTTCTCTGCAAATTTAATCGGTGGAAAGACAGAGAGACGATGATAAAAAGACGAGAAAACGTACAAAACTAGGAAGAATGGAAACCAATGAGACATATGCTCAAGCCCAAACGAATTCTCCGAAAGCAAAAGCAAAAGGAAACCACTTACCGAAGTCTGCGGTTCTTGCAGAAGAAACACACCATGAACTCGAAGGTTTCCAAGCAGAAACGCTGAAACGCAGCTAAAATAACAGGCCAACTCTATGCAGCAATCGAGAGGCACGAGCACGACTACGAGGACCGCACGGGCAATGCAGGACGGGAGTTCAGAGCCGGCCAACCGCGCGATGCAGAGAGACGCCAGAGGGGGAAGGAATCTTGCAGGTAAATGCTAGTAGCTCGAGCATTTAAACTGCAAAGCCTGCGTCTTTGCCGGGCTGGGGCTGCTCGTCAGAGGAGAGGGCGTCGCGACTGGCCTGCAGCTGCAGGGTGACTGACGGCGGAGGGGACGCGCGTTCGAGCAATAAATTCTCGGGCGCGGGAGCGGAAAGGAACGGGAGCCTGGCAAAGGCGGCGCTTTTACGCCGGCACCGATGGGAATTCGGACCTGGCGAACCATAAACTGCGCTCAGATCTCCAGATTCTCCTTTTGCGCAGAGATTGGACCCCCAAAATTCGCCACTGAACCCACAAGCACCAAATGCAGCAGGCACATCACCGAAACAGGATTAAACCCCAAACAATGCAGCACGCAATCCGCAGTCAAGGCGAAGAATCTAATACTCGGAAGCACAATTTTTTGCGGTGAAAAGTTACCCAAAAAACGGAAGAAAAGATCTGAGGAGGATGGAAAAAAACAAGAAAGGGAGGTTTCCGGCCACCAGTATCTCCCGTATTCCCGGAACAGAGGGAGGCAGAGAGGAGAGTGAGCGACAGAGTAATAACAGGCAGAATTGGGAGGAGCTCACCTGCGGCGAGGAGGGCCGGAGCATTCGCCGGCGCGGGGCGCGACGCGGGACGGAGCAGAGCAGTGGTGAGCGAGCGCTAAGCGACGCGGTGGGAGGTTGGTGTGGAAGGAAGGGGATGGATGGATTGATCGATCTCAGCCCAGCTCCTCTTGTGAACTGTTCCTTGTTGTTTCTTCCCCGCTAGCTTTGCGTTTCGTTCCGCTTTGCTTGGCTTCGGGTGCCCACCACCACCACCACCACCACTCTCACGTCTC
>Ga0182004_10001675_pt1 | contig 16571 bp, 13 predicted proteins | sample Sormic07211540_1_FD_120479 | JGI IMG/M metagenome (GOLD analysis project Ga0182004, IMG submission 120479) | Endophyte microbial communities from Sorghum bicolor roots, Mead, Nebraska, USA - 072115-40_1 MetaG | ecosystem: Host-associated > Plants > Roots > Unclassified | place: USA: Nebraska...
AGCCCATTCTATCAGTAGCACGAGCGTGGCCTTCGTGAAGCATATGGACACTGACGAGCTCGAGCGTCGTCTAAGACGTTTACCACGGTGTGCTGCGCGAGGATCGACGAAGCCGCCGCACGCGACGCCAAACCAGGGGCATCCAAACGGCAAACCTCCTTCGCTTTTCGGCAAATTTGTTTCACTGTTATCTCCTCATTTCGATTTTAATTTGTTTCATGGCATCAGAAATGTACATCTCTCCAATCCAAAGCAATTAAAAATGAGACAACATATCTTCAAGGGAGAAGCTCACAGTGGCACATCGAAAACAATCCTTTTTTCATATGCATGGTGTGCCGTTCACAAAAGGGTGTGCCGTACACGGCCAACAGACCGGTGAAGAGGGGAACCACCGCCGAACAAGAGCTTGTTACCAGATCCAGTTCAACTTCGATCAGTCGACCGTTTCCTTCGTGCAGCATCTGTCTTCGGTCATCTGATGTTTCTTCACGGATTTTTTGGCACCAAATGGATCGGATGCCGTTTCAAGCTTGATTCCAGCATGAGTTTTGTTGTGCACTGTGAATGAAAAGAAGAAATATCTCCACAGGCGGCACACTCTAGAATCTAGATGTAGCGCTTTTTTGCTTGAAAGAAAACTATCAAAGCGCACCCAAAAGGAATAATATGTAAGGAAAATGCTAACTTTACAAGTTGTCTTGTCTGCCCCTTTTTACCCCTATCATCAACTCAAAAATGGAAACTCTAATTCAAGTAGAATATGCAAACTTTATAACTGCATATGCATCAAGAAATTACTAGATAAACCGACAATTGATGTCGATTCAAGAATGCTGTACCCAGTGGACAGATTCACCACGTGGTTGAATCTAACTCGTCCTAGTGATACAATCATATAAAGGACATAGAATTGTGCTCAAGAAGATAAGGTGCTCCTCAATTAAGCACTGACCAACTATATTATCATTATGTCCAGTGTTAATGTTCTCAAGAGATTGTCTCTAAATGTCCAATCTAGTTAGGAAAGACTTCAACTTTGTCACATGAGATTACAAACATATATCCTTGCTAAGTGTAAGAAAACTCATCGACATCTGTGTTGCTGGGTTCGGGCCTTGGGCAAGGTCGTCGATTGACGATTCCTAGCGAATACTCACATGGCCACATCTGGAAGCTAAAAATTCTCTTGAGGAAGAGGCAAGGATCCAATTCAAATGCTGCGGATAAAAGGATACAGCATAGAGTGTATATGTTTCCAAAGGCGGAGAGTGGCAGAGTACTAGCCTATTATACTAGGCCCATAGGAGAGAATTCAGTAAACATGGCTCCAAACTGAAGCAAGGAAACAGGTACTTGCGTACTGCTATATATACCGATGAAGCAAGCTCTTATTGTAGAGCCTAAAATGGAGTAATTGAATTTGAATCTCAGAGCAGGCACACTGCACACTGTTCAATAGATAGATTTCAGAAGGCTAGAGCGAACAAATAGTGAGAAGCCAATAAAATTGCGCTCCACAAATGCAATAAAACCATTATCTAATATGCATATTTGATTATTTATGTATACATTTTGCAAAGACTTCCATAATCCCTGATGGGGGCTTTATTCGCATGTCATGGAATGTATCTCATAAATTACAATGCATATGCCTCAGATCAAGGGTTGGTTAAAGGTGACACATTATGTACATGTGTTTCTTAGGTACATGTGTAATTTAACAATGCTTTGGTTTTCGTAAAATTAATCACAATAACAGCGTTGTGCTTTCTTTTAACTAAAGAAATAACAGATGCTAGAATGGGAAGCCATTTCTAACTGATGATGACAAAAAAATCAGTATGACTGAGGATTTGCCCAATGAGCACTTAGTCCAGCTTCAATCTCCTGAAAAGATAACTACATGATAAAATATAAGAAAGAATAAGACTCCTGCCGCAGGGAGCAAAATATTGTACCTTTTTGTAATGAAGCCATAACTCATTCATTGTAGTCGTCAGTTCTGTATCAATTCCACTAATGCAAAATTGTGGATACAAGGTGAATGACTAGTTTTGCTCTATTTGAAGAAAATTTGCATGTGCATGGATTTCCTTTCCCTAAACAACAAGACCAATCAGCCTCCATCTTTTACCTGGATAAAAATTGGAAAGCTTGTACGTGTCAACTTTCAGTCCATTGGTATTGCCATTACATGCTCACTTGACAGTTGATTCACCTTTTCTGCAACATGAAACTAACCTAGCTCCACAGCTGTTGAGATTACAACCATAAATTTCCAAACAGATGACTCAAATAGAGCTGGGTAGCTGATAGTCATTAACCCTTCAATCAACAGTGAACTACCCCCTCCTGATCAATGGGTTAGCTAACAATGCCATGAACCTACTTTGATGTTACAGGCAAAGTTTGTGGCAATTCAACAAGCATGTGCACAGGCATAAAATACATCTGCAGGGAAATTATACAAATGATAATGCCCAGGAAGAGCTGCAAAAAGAGGGTTAAAGCATGTGAGAACAAATAATGAACTACAAGAACCCCAATGCAACAGGACTAACAATAAAGCCAAAGTATAGCACCTGAATTGTAGCTTTCACACTGAAAAGATATATAGATAAAACCATGGTCAAAAGCATTGCCATTGAAGTTGAGTACACCTATCAAAACAGAGCTCCATGACACATGTTTTCAATAAGAAAAAATGAGGTATAAAATTAAATAGAACGCTTAACAACATTCAATGATCATCCGATTAAAAAGGTCAAGTGAGTTCAGGGACAGGCTTTGAAAACATAAATGTACCAAACCAACTCATAAGAAATTTCAAATTTTCAATAGAGCAAAAATTCTTGTGTCACGCACTATGAACTGCTTCATAAATCCTGTTGTCAGACACAGGATGAACATAGTTCACTTTGCATGTTTCTTAAGAGTAGATGTATAGCACATCCTAAGTATGCAATAAAAAGGCCAGAACAGTAAACCATTGTCAAACAAGTACCAACACACGAACTTGACATAAGAAAAAAAAATATAGCTTCACTTTACAGGCATTAGGAACAGACATAATGGTCAAAGTTTCTAGCTGTGCATATAAAGAGATAAGATTGAGGGTCAGTTTATGGTGGTTGTGCTGCAATTGTTTCTAAGCTACAGCAGGAAGCAATTAAAAATACATTGTAATTTGTTTTGGAAACTAAACTAAGGTTTCATATATTCTGCTAACTATTATCCCACTGTTGTTTCTGTAATAACTGATCTATGCTTTGAAGTGGTTATATACACACCAAAACTTTTAAAGTGGTTGAAACAAGTATTATTATAATATTCCACCTCAATGGCAGAGAACCTGAGTGATCTAACCTTGACTATATTGTCAGAATATTTCATCAACCATGATACTAGAAGACCAGTAGATCCCAAATTGAACACTACCATCCATGTTGTGATCGAGTAACCATTAAAAAGGCGCTGCCACCATGGACCCAGCTCAAATCCAGCTTTAAAATCACCATAAATTAGCCAGCCCATGTTAAATATAACTCCAAACCTGCACATAAGATGAGCATCAAAGAGTTTGTCAAGCATATTGCTGATAATCAAGATGTATGCACAGCAGCACACATGGTTTCTGGGCATGAGAAATTAGTGACAACGAACCAGTGTTAGATATAGATACCTACGTATATAATTGTGCGTTTTGCCAGTACAAACTATCATTATTCTTCTTCATCAAGTATTCTGTGTACACACCAGCTAGAGCTGAAAGACAAGCAGAAAGTATCCCAAGCATGTAACCCTGCAATGGTGCTGAGAAAAGAGAATCACATGGTGCATATCCACATCCTTTCACCTGTAAAAGACAGTATGTTTAATCTCAGTCAAAATCTAGTAACTAAACACAAATCACAGCTAGAACCGATATAAATATTATGTTAATCCCTACAGTGTTTTATTTGAATGAAAATATCAAATGTTGCAAACAGAAATCAATTTGCATTGATAGGCTACTACTCCCTCTGTTTCTTTTCAAAAAGTGTATTAGGATCCAGAGAAGTCCTTACAAATATACAATGACAACAATATATCATCAGTGGTTACAAATCAATTCATATCAAAACATGTGCAATGTGAATCTTTCGGTACGACTTTTATCGCGCATATAGTTTAAACAATTCCTGATAAAAATTTACAAAGTCTGACTTTTCCAAATCCTAACATGGCCTATATTTTGAAATGAAGTAGCTTAATTACATATAAAGAATACCGCTGGTCAACTAAACAGGCTGCGTAACAAACTTCCCAAAACATTCAGGAATTATGTGACACTTGTGATTTTAGTGTGAATCTGGAAAATAAATCACCGTATCTACCAATGAAATTATACATTAATGTAAAAGTGCAAATTGTTAATTTGTTATAAATTGGAGCATATATGTTGTGAGTAGGTCAAACGCATCAACCCCACAAAAACAAATGGTGTTCCTAATTACATGCTTACAATTCTTTCTGACCATCCATTAAAACATAACCTAAGAAATAATACCAACTTTAAATACATTTTAGGTATAAAAACCATATCATTGACAAATAAGATATACACTCCATTCCAAATTATAGTTTACGGCTTTGTCCTAAGTCAAACTTTATAACATCCAATTAGTTTCATTACATTCTACATGAACATTATTTTGATAGTGCATTTATTTGAACTTTTAGATGTTAATATATTTTTCCAAAAACTAGGTCAAAGATAGAAAAGTTTGACTTAGGAGAAGCCAAAGTGAACAATAGTTAGGAACAGAGAGAGTATTTGATAATATTAACAAACCTGGCTTGCAGTTGTACCAACAGCCAATAAAACAATTGCCATCCATTGTAGATTGGACAACTTCCTTTTTAGGACAAGCCTAGTAGAATTGCAGAGAACAAAACAAGAACACTAATCAATCGATGAGAAAAAGAATCAAGAAACAATAGCACAGCATACACATTCATTATCATGTTGACACTACTTTTTTCCTGGCAACAAATATCTGAATAAGTCAGGACACACAAACATAAAAGTTACTGAAATAAGCAAACTCTGGAAGCACAACAACAGTGCAAAAAAAGTGCAAACATCATGTGAAAAGAATCTTCTTTTGAGATGTAAATCAATAAATGAATAGTGCAACGAATAGGCCGGCGGCGATAGGCGGTAGGTGATCTGCTACTGCAGCCCATGCTAGACGACAACGAAGGCACTGCCCCCGGCAGAGATTGATCTCCCTGAGGCACGCGATGCGGAAGTGATGTCTTGTGGTCGAGCATGATCTTAAAACACATGCGTATTCAGATGATAAATGGTAGTAAATGCGTAGTAGAAACAAACCCAAACTCCCTCCAGTGCTTAAATTATAATCAGCTAACTATTTCAATGTCATTTGTGCACTTAAATTCTTTGTTTCACTAATACAAAGAAAATTCTCAAATGGAATTTCCTTAAAGGCATGGAACAGAGCATAATAGGAAATCAAATAGGAACTCTATCATGTAACGGTGTTAAGCATAAAAGAATGAGCATTTCAGTGAGCAGACAAGTTGCACACCTAAACAAAATCCCAGTCGTGACAATTTTCAGGTTTCCCATTATCTGATAGGTAGATGGGTCAACATAGGTCAATGTCGCAAACTGGACATTGTTGTGGATGAGGTATATGACTGAAGGAACAACATATAGTTGCACGCTCCTCCATTCCTTTGTCATCCTTGGTGGAGATGAAGAATGGCATTCCTTCCAGAGGAAGAAACCTGAGACAGATAACTGCATCGAGAACAGGGCAATATTAGCACAAAAAAAAATGATGAATCACTGCACTGCCCTATACATGTTTTCATCATTATAATGGGTATGAGGCTATCAAAATATTAAATGTAATTTGAATTATGTACCTTGAAGAGCTCAGCTAAAAAAGGAATTGTGGCATAATCATACTTGTATTTGCCATTGCTCTGGGAAAGGGTGGTCAATATTCCCTGCATATATAGATAAGCCGATTAGACGCACTGGGACTAAAAAACCCAAAACAAGTCATGTGCAACTTTCCAAGCCTGTTTAACTATGGTGACTTGATTCTGCCAACAGTCCTCAGGCTCTAGCCTGCACATGATCGTGTTCCCTCGCACAACATCACAACGATGTCATTTCCCGTTCCACAATTCCACCAAATCATCCCCTGTACCTCACCACATAACCAATACCAAGCTTCTCAATGACAATCAATCCGCCCTGGAATCCAGGGTAACGATCACGAGTCATCTGAACCCGCGTCTCTCTTCACAAAGGGCATGACAACTCCACTAGAACAGATCAAACTGCCGCTCGAGCAACCTACGACGCCTATTCCACCGTGCATCTCATCAAAGAAGCAAATGGGAAGCAACCGAAATTTCACAGCTAATCCCAGCTTGGCGACATATCTAAGACGCTATATGGTGTAAATGAAGCAAGCCAAAAAGAAACAAGGAAGGGGAAACGACGAAATGTGTAGGGTTTGGGGGATTGCCTGGGAGCTGGTGAGGACGGTGAGGAGCGCGGCCACCAAGTACCACTGCATCGTCGTCTCCGCCGCCGCCGTCCAGTTCTGCTCGGTGTTGTTGTGCGGTTCGCGGGCAGGACGCCGGCTCCAGCACGATGCGGACGCGGGACGCAGGTCGCGGCCGCTGGCGGGGTTGTCGGTGACGCTGGGCGGTGCAGGACGGTCTTCCCGGCGAAGACGTGGCGTCTGCAGTCCTCGGCGGCGCGCGTGGAGGAAGCTCCGGGTCGCTGTGGACCGAGGGTGCCGCGGAGCAGTCGTCCCCGATGGCTCGACGACGAGGAAGCTGAGGCGTGGGCCAAGAGGAGCGGATGAGTGAGTTGGGCCGGCGGGAAGGGGAGGCGAGCGGGCCTAGCCAAGGCAGGTCCGCAACTGGAAGAAGGCCCAGAAACCAATTGAGTGGAGGGGGAAAATCCGAACACCGTTTGGTTCGTTAGATAAATTGAGTGTACGCATTACCTCAAAAGAAAGAAAGGAAAAACTGGGGCATGTGCAATCAAATTGGATATGGCCAAAGCATAGGTGGAATGGAATTATTTCAAGGGATCGTGCTTCGTCTAGGATTTGCGGATAGTTTTGTGCACACTGTTATGAGATGTGTCACCACAGTCTCCTTCTCAGTACGGGTGAATGGTAATCTTTCAAGGCCTTTCAGACCATCTAGGGGGATTCGTCAAGGTGACCCGATATCTCCTTATTTATTCTTACTGTGCTCAGAAGGGTTGTCCTGTCTTTCCAAAGCATAGCTTTACTAGTCAGTAGGTTAGCCCACCATGTGCAAGATCAAGGAACCGGTCTGGCGTGACTGACGATCGTTGTCGAGCATAGCTTTACTAGTCAGTAGTGACCATCTTCTCTAACTCATTTTCATCAAAAAGCACAGCAGGAAGGCCACAAATGAAAGCAGGCTCTAAGACATCTATGTGAAGTCTGCCGGAGAAAAATAACATTCATTATTAGCTCATTGGTTACTGGTTAGGAACAATAGGAAAATGGGGTATACATCACTATCTGTCTCTTCCCCATCACACCGTCTCACGGATAATTTTTCATAATTAATATTCATAATAATTTGATTTCGCTTACTCAAAAAATAATAATTTGATTTCTCTCTTACATAGCTCATTCAGAAGAGGAAAGGAAATTAAAGCTTGGTGCAGCACAAAGGAAGGCAGAGCCATTGAAGGAAACACAACACGTGAACGCAAAATTACCGGGCATAAAAACATGGACGAGTGATGTGTCCACTGACCATCCCCCTACTCATTCAGCACTTGTATGTTCATGGCCATCGCCCATCAGCTCCTCTTTTCGAAAGAAATCAAAGAAGCGGAGGAATTGGGCATGGAAATCACACTCGGTGATGCAGCAGGGTGAAAGCCCGAAGAACGAGAATCAGATTGAGTATTTGGGGACACGATTTGGCTCCAGAATTGACCACCTGCTCATGTTGGACAGCAAACTCCTAACACCAAATGGCAAAAACCAGGAACAATAATCCAAGATTACCTAGTAATAGCAATACACACACATTAGAAGTTTTGTAGAAATTTAAACATGTACTGACCAGACCTCTCCTGTGAGCTATCAAAAACCATCCGATTGAGGTTGAGAGGCATCCTATCCACCAGGCACCGACCAGCATCCATCCCGTGAACAAATGGAAAAGAAAAGGTCCGTGGCACTTTAAAATTTGCATGGGGATGATTACACTTATCCATGATCACCAGAAGATCGTGCTGCTGCAATGGCCCAAGCAATAGGTACAGACATAACAGCAAAGACAACTATGTCCATTTCTACCTTAGGGGTATTTTATTTTATTGTTTACACTTCATATTACATGTACAAGAACAAAATTTACAGAGCATCTCACATGCAGGTAGTCAGGTACTAGCATATATCTGCATCTGATTCACAAGATTTGTTAGACAAATTTAAAAGAACTACAAGTTATAGTGTCTGGACTCTGGACTCGATCATCAAGATGATTGTGAAATTATTTTTTGACAAGGACAAGTTCAAAACCCAGAATAAACTGCATAAAGTATGGTCAATCAGAACTACAAAAGGAATTCTGGTGTTAGCAGATGGGCAAGCGAGATGCAAGACTGCTCTGACAAACATGCTGTAAGAGCTCTAGAAAACCAGTAGTATTTGTATGCATATAAACATTGATAGATGTGATAAAATGACCTCTGCATTACTCTTTTTTTCAAGTAGCACTCACCGTGTAATACAATGTTTCACTCCTGTCATGCAGGCTATATATAGGATCACCCGCATACCAGTTTTCTCTTGAGTGTTGTGCTCTTGCAACCTGTACAGGTTTACTGAATAAGTAATCATGCACAACAAGCCACTCCTATCGGGTGACAGAGGCTATATATAGGATCACCCGCATACCAGGTTTACTGAATGTTCAAATACAGAACCCCAGGAGATGCTCTTGGCAAGGGAACCGACCAGTTGGTTTCGACATTTGCCCCAGCAACGCATACCCTAGATACACTTCACTGCCACTCCTATCGAATCCACAGGCGTCTCCATTCCGTCCCAGCCCCAAATTCCCCACCGCTCCGCTCTGCTCCAGCGCGGCGGCGACCATGGAGGAGCAGCAGTTTCTCACGAGCATGGGCGTCAGAGTGAGCAGCGCGCAGAGCAACCTGCGGCGCGACCCGCAGCGCGACGGCATCGACGTTCCCGACCCGCTGATGCAGGGCGCGGCCATGTTTCTCACGTATGCGTACGACGCCATCCCCGACCCACCCGTGTCTCCCGCCGCGCCCCTCGCCTCCGCCGTCGCCGCGCGGGCCCCAACCGACGGTGTCGACCGCATCAGCCTCCTCCCCGACGCACTGCTCCGGAACGTCGTGTCGCGCCTCCCCGCAAAGGACGCCGCGCGCACCGCCGCGCTCGCCACGCGCTGGCGCGGCCTCTGGCGCTCCGTGCCCCTCACCCTCGTCGACGCCCACATCCTCCCGGCCTGCGTCCGGGCCGACCACAGGATGCCCGGAGGCGAAGACGCCCTGTCCAGGGCTGTCGCCCTCGCGGCGTCCCGCGTCCTGGACGCGCACCCGGGCCCCTTCCGCTGCGTCCACCTCTCCCGCTGCCACATGGCGTCGCACCAGGCCGACATCGAGCGCTGGCTGGAGCTCCTCGCCGCCAAGGGCGTCCAAGAGCTCGTCTTTCTCAACCGCCCGTGGCCGATCGACCACCCTCTCCCACGCGCGCTCTACGGCTGCACCTCTGTCACCCGCCTGCACCTCGGCTTCTGCAGGATCCCCAGCACCGCCGGGCTCCCGCGCACCACACGCTTCCCCCACCTCCGGGAGCTTGTCCTCGACACTTTCGTCGTCCAGGAACGAGACCTCCACTTCCTGATCGACCGGAGCCCCGCCCTGGAGGTCCTCACCGTCACCACAAACCAGACCGGGGCTCGAGTCCGGCTGATCAGCCGCAGCCTGCGGTGTGTGCAGGTGACCATGTCTGGCCAAGTGGACATCACTGTGGTGGACGCTCCTCGTCTGGAGAGGCTGCTGATGTGGATGATATATCCTGCCATGCCGGGAGGCAGACGCTCAAGGATCAAGATTGGCCATGCACCCAACCTGTGCATGCTTGGACATTGCCAGCCGGGATTCGAACTGGAGATTGGCAACACCATCCTCAAGGTCCTAGTTTTCAGCTTTAGCTTGTGTATTTGTGTCAACAGAGTGTGCCAATATTTGTTGTTATCTAAATTTCTGCTCTGGTGTTGCAGGTGGGTACTAAAATGAGCCCAAGCACCATGGTCCCAAGTGTCAAGATCTTGGCTTTGGAGGTGGGATTTCAAGTCCGCAATGAAGTCAAAATGATGCCTTGCTTTCTCAAATGTTTTCCCAACATCGAGACGCTCCATGTCTTTGTAAGAGTTGCCACCCCCATCTCGTTTATTTGGCATCTAGCACCAACAGCACCAATGCCATCTTGCTAGCTTGTTTTGATAGGTTTTAGTTGTGTCACTGTTGACTCAGAACAATAGCTAACTAAACTATGTATGCTTTGATTTGATCTGATTGCAGTCAGTGAATGATGACCCCAGTGGCAAGGTTGATCCCAAGTTTTGGAAGGGGAAGGAGGCTGGCTGTATTGATTGCGTCCAGAGACATGTGAAGAAATTTGTCTTCCAAGAGTTTCAGGGTAAGAGAAGTGAGCTAGCATTCCTCAAGTTCATTGCTGAGAGAGCGCAGGTCCTGGAGAAGATGGTGGTCATGGTGGCCTCTGAATGTTTCTCTTCAGCAGATGCTGTCAATGCCAAGCTGAAGCCTCTGACTTCTGCAATATGGGCCAGTAAAGACTGTAAACTGATTGTCTTCAAGAGTCCATACCCTGATGGGGCGTCCCCTGCTTGGGCTTCCAAAATAGCATCTGATTTTTCATTTAGCGACCCTTTTGATCTTCTGACTGCTAATGCTGAACTCTACAGTGGTGCCTCTGTCCTTCAACATTCCAGCACTCTCTGAGTCGACAGCCAACGTTCCTTGCAAGCCAATCGTCATCAGAGTTATCTATGTACCTTTTTCCTGGTTCATTCTAGGTTCTAGCACTCTCTGAGTTAACAGCCAACATTCCTTGCAAGCCAATTGTCATCAGAGTTATCTATGTACCTTTTTCCTGGTTCATTCTACCGTGAATCCCATGATATTTCACAACTGTCAACTCCATATTGATTGTTTTTCTATGATCATGTTGTGGTCTTCTGATACAGATGCTAAGTCTTTTATTCTTCTACTTTTAACTTTCAAGTGCATGAGATTCGTGGACCTGCTTAACCAGTTGCCGAGGCTGTTTTCTTTTGCAGTTTTGCTTTGCATTAATGTTCAACCTCAAGTCAAACATTTTGCTTTGCCGTTGCAAAGTGCTGTGTTGTACATAAACTCGGGGCATAGTCCTTGAACTTTTAGATGAGATGTAAAAGCTTTAAATTGACTTCATATGGCATTTAGAAACTTGTAGGTGACATAAAAAACTTTCAGTTGAGATGAACTGATGAATTTTTAGATGTCAGCGTGCAGGTAAGCAAGGGTGTCAGCGTGCCAGCAAGCCGCAAGGCGCCAATTTGCTCACTTTGCTCATAGAAAAGCTGTTGTACAATATACATAAGATATTTTATCGGCAACAAACTTAAAAAACTAGGTTGATGCCTCTGGTAGTCTGGTTAAATCGAGTATATAGCCAAAAAATTGTTGGGCAATAGTATTTAAGAAACGAATATTATAAAAGGTCACACAGTTTTTTTTTTTACTGTCAAGGGGAGAGGGGGTGAGGCGCTCCCCACCTGATCAAAAATTTTATTGATTGCCCCAAACGGCCAGATTACAGATGTACATCGATTACAAGACTGTGGTCCTCAAACATCGGGCATACCATAAACAAAGGAAAATGCTACTTGCGAAAATTTTTTCGTTCGGGAACTAAACAAGGCCCAGATCTAGTAATAGTAGTTGGAGTAGACGTAGACGTAGGCGTATACTAACAGGATTTAACCAATTCCCTGCCTTGCCGATTCAAGGAACGCATCAGCTAAGGGCCTTTTCGTTCTGGGCATTCTGAAACGCCACAACCCCGCCGCTGCCTTGCAGTTGCAGGAAGCTAGAAATTGGTTGACAGAGGTCTGCTTCTTGTCTGAAGACGGCGGCGTTCCTGGCCTTCCAAAGGTGCCAGCACACTAGAGCAACTGTACCCTGAGGATTCTTCCGTTGGCACTGTACCCTGAGGATTCAGGGTATGGATGGAATTGAGGTCAGCAGATAGCATGTTGGGGAGGTTGAGTTTTTGCCAAACTTCACGAGCCAATTTGTTGGACAATAGCTGTATTTAAGAAACAAATATTATAAAAGGTGATAGTACTTCGGTTTACCTGAGACTGAGATTGAAAAATTTAATAATCTTAGTTCAGCATATTTATAGTGCCATATGTGTACGTCAATTCACCATGCTTCTATTTCATTGCAAATATCAGAGCACGCATATTTGTTTGTTGAATATCTTGCTTCGGTTCATCTTCAGTATAACGATTTTGATGATCATGGAGACATTAAGTTGCTAGGATTTTCTATCCTCGTGTTCATTTTGTACAAGCTCTCGAAATTTCTATCCTTAATTTATTTGTTAATGACAAAGATTAGAAAGGATGGATAAGCTCATCCGTCAGATTTTTGAGAGCCAAGATATTCAGCATCTACTTAGAATATTTCCTGCTGTGGATATCTAACTTTAGCTTGTTCATTCAACCAAACACCCTCTATCCAGGATATTCATATCTCATTCATAAATATCATGGAACCAAATACATTTTTAATACAATGATACACATCTGTCTTGCGCGTTCTCTCTCTTGCGTGTTCAAGAAAAACACATGCAAATGGAGGAATCAACTTAGACATCATAGAATTAGTACTCTTGCGTGTTAAAAAAACACATGCAAATGGAGGAATCAAGTAATCAACTCAGATATTGTAGAATTAGTATAATCTCTCATCAATGGATGAGGAGGAGATGAGATATTTGTTTAGGTTGACGGACGCGCCACCCCGGTCCGATCCCGAGGCTTTGGTCCGCCGACGCACGAGCAGCCGATGAACACGGCCACTCAACTCATCACGAGTACCGCCTGAGCAGCGGAGCCGCGGACACCACCACATCACACCTCCACCTCCACCTCCACCTCCACCGCCTCCGCCGTCGCCGCCAATATAAGCGACAGCTGCAGGAGGGCCCCGCAGTTGAAACCGCCAGCCGTTCCATCCCACCCTCCTCCCCGTCCCCGGTCCGGCCCCCACCTCAATTCCACACCCCGCGGCGCGGCCCTCGCCGCGGGGCGCCTGCGCCCGAAGGCCAAAACCCTAGCTCTTCCCCCCTCGAAGCACCGCGAGGCCGCGGTACTCGCCGCCGCGCGCTCGCCTACGGTCACCTCGACGACGCCCAGCTCGCGCGCCGCGGCTGTTCCGCCATGGACGAGCCCGAGGGCGTGAGGGGGAGAGAGGACGCGGCGCCGGGCCGCGAGGCCGGCGACGCCGAGGAGGCCGGGGACGGGTTCCAGCTCGTGACGCATGGCAAGAAGAAGAAGAGGGCGGCCAGCGGCCAGGACGGCGGGAGTCCTAGCTCTGGCGCCGTTCTCGGCGCCGGGTCGGTGCGGGCGTTGACCAAGGACAAGGGAGCCGCGCCGGCGCCGGGGGCCAAGGCCAAGGTGCCCTTCCACGATCCGAGCATTCCCCGGCCGCAGGACGTGTACAAAATCATAGTGGATAACTACAACCCGTTCGAGCATGTCTGGCTGGAGCGCAGCGAAGACGGCACCCGACGTGTTCACCCGCTGGTCAGTGATAGACTATCCTGTTGCCACTTCTCTATGTTTTGGCGTGTTCGAACAAAATGGAGGAGCTATGAACTCCTTGATCGATGTGTGAGACATGGCTTAGGTAAAAATAAAATAGTGTGCATTGCTTTGTTTAGTCGATTCTTGACTCTTGATTCGTGACTAACACTTGTTGAATCAAATACTGTTCCCGTCCCCATCGCTTGGTGTGTTTAGACTGGATGTGTTAGGCCGATGTTGCCCAAAGTTTATCAGACACAGAATGAGTACAAATAATCTGATTGCTGTTTTTTTAAGGTTAAATTTCAACCAAACATTGGAAGATGGCTTTGTGGATGGCTTTGTGATAGTGTGTGACTGTGTGAAATGGAAGAGGAAATGTTCAATATTAGTTGAGATAATACTTTTTTGTGGTGTGAAGAACAACCAACAAGGATTACTTGCTTTTGACAAACAATAGTGAATCATAGGCATGTTGATATAAGAGGATCAGTATGCATGTTGATATTTTGAAAGCTAAAAGTAGTCTCCTCATGCACAACGATATACCATACTACCAGGTGAAAATAAAATCAGTTTGGTGTTTTTCTTTAAAAAACATAGGGCTGCTCTAAGTCTAGCGTTTATCTTCTGTATTTTTGTTTTGCCAGTGCCATGATTTGCTTCCATCCATATCTTTATGGGATTTAACTTTTTTTTTTGTTGCAGGAAAAACTGCCTGTTGAACAGTTCGTTGGCAGAAATATTCCTGAGAGAGAACCAGTGAAGCCAGCTGCTTTAGAGGATACACCATTTACACTGGTTGAAGATCACAAAGGCTTAGTGGAATTAGCTAAAAAGTTGAAGGGTGTAACTGAATTTGCTGTAAGCATTTGTAACTATTGTTTTCGTTTAAAAAAATTCAAGTGAATCTATGCCATACTTATATGCCTCTTATGTTGGTACTGAACACCGAAGTGCTACTCTCAAGTATTTTGTTTTGTGTTGCATACATTTTTTATCGGAAACAACTGTCAAGCATGCCTTCCCTGGAATTTTTTTCTCTCTGCAAAGCATATATATCACAGCAGTTCTCAGTGAAATGTTTTAGTTACATGTGTCTGTAGTTACTGCTATATGTTAGTTGTTGTGGAATGTGCAATTGTACTTGACAGTCTTTATACTAGCACTATTGAAAAGTTCTTAAGCTAGATTACTTTTGTAACTGTTTGACATGAACAACACTGCACAACTTTGGTGGGCATGTAAACAAGATATCTCCCATGTTTTGTTTCCTCATCTTGTAGAAAATTCTTTTACGCCCTTATGTTCTAGGCTCTCTGACATGCAATAGAATAATTTGCATGGATTTTATGATATTAGCAATTTAATAATTCCCTTTTTTTGTTCCATTTTCAGGTAGATTTGGAGCATAATCAATATAGGTCATTTCAGGGCTTGACCTGCTTGATGCAGATTTCAACAAGAACAGAAGACTTTATTGTGGACACTCTTAAGCTACGCATATACATTGGTCTCTATTTGCAAGAACCTTTCAAGGATCCAACAAAGAGAAAGGTTTTGAAGAACTCCAAAAATATGTCTGTCTATATGTACTCAATTTCTGGTTTTCATTCGTTCTTGGTCAAATAGGTAATGCATGGTGCGGATCGTGATATAATGTGGCTTCAGCGGGATTTCCACATCTATGTGTGCAATCTTTTTGACACAGGACAGGTATTTGTAAATTAGGGCCAATAATACCGTGATTCTGATTCTGCCGCCCAATTTGCTTCTTTCTTTATTCTCCTGGAAACCCTCATTTTTAATGTTTAATAGACTGAAGATTGATTTTCTTTCTAACCATAATCAGGCTTCAAGGGTCTTACAGATGGAGAGAAACAGCCTTGAGCACCTATTGCTGCACTTTTGTGGAGTGACAGCAAAGAAGGAGTATGGCTCTATATCCAATAAATCTACAAAGATTCACTCTGACCTCCCATGCATCTACAATGGGATTTTCTTTTCTCTGATTAAAGCATGCCTTTTCTTGTAGATATCAAAATGCAGACTGGAGGTCGAGGCCACTGCCTGATGAAATGATCAAGTATTGTGCATATAGACCCTATTCTGAATTTCTTTTCTGTTGTGTTTGGTGTTGGATATATTTTTTGTTTGCTTTTCTTTATTGCTGACTTGCCATCAGTTATATATAAGTGACTTCACGTCTGCCCAGGTATGCTAGAGAAGATACACACTATCTGCTATACATATATGACTTAATGAGACAGAGACTACAGAAGGAGTCAACATTTGAAAATGATCTTCTTCTAGAGGTACAGTACAAAAGTATTGTTTTTGTTCTGGTTCCCGTCTTATGTATTGAGGTCATAAGAGAATATGCAGTTTGATATTGTCACCTCTTTGAATGAAGTTAAATCTAGCACCGATCTCTTTGTTGCTTGTGGTTCCTGAATTGAATCGATTGTTATTGGTCTGTCAAATGTATCAAATTGCATGTCCTGATGTGTGTGTGTGTTTTAATGAGAGTTTGGGTTACTGCAGGTCCATAAGCGCAGTAATGAAATTTGCTTACAGTTCTATGAGAAGGAGCTTCTGACAGATACGTCCTATCTCCACATATACGG
>Ga0182004_10001676_pt1 | contig 16570 bp, 19 predicted proteins | sample Sormic07211540_1_FD_120479 | JGI IMG/M metagenome (GOLD analysis project Ga0182004, IMG submission 120479) | Endophyte microbial communities from Sorghum bicolor roots, Mead, Nebraska, USA - 072115-40_1 MetaG | ecosystem: Host-associated > Plants > Roots > Unclassified | place: USA: Nebraska...
TATTAATATTTATATATTTAAATAAGTTTATACTATAAAAATATATCATGTGATAATGATGTTTATTTGGGATAATAAAAATTGATTTATTTTGTATACTTGGCCAATTTAGAACTTTTTGACATGAGAGATGTACATTTATTTTAGGACGAAGTAAGTGTCAGTGAATTAATACATTACCATAATCTGTCATCGCTCCTTTGTACCTGCAATTGCATGCTGCACGCCATAGAAAATGGATGGGAGAGAATAGTATTATTTAGGCCAATCTTTGTATTTAAAAGGATGATATGATCTTTTTTTCTTTGCTGGCATGCATGCAAATCAAAGCATCACCAAAAGTCTTTCTTAAATCTACCCTATAATTTATTATTATAGTCAATCTCTATATTTAATAGTGTCGGTGTTTGGACTCGCGATCCAGAACACTAACATGTGATATGAGTTTGCGTGCCCTCAAACCCAGATGATGATGCAGGAAGAACACAGAGGGTTTATACAGGTTCAGACGAATCATGCCCTACGTCTCGTGTGTCGGAGTGTCTTGTATTATCCTGCACCCGAAGTGCTTATAGTAGGGGTTACAAAGTACAAACAGGTTGCAAGAGAAGGAACGTCACCCAGGTCTCGGCTTGTGATTGAATGTTACAAAGGTTGTGTTCAATTGTGGCCCGTGCTCTGAATAGGACCTTGCGTACCCTTAAACCCAGATGGTGATGCAGGAAGAACACAGAGGGTTTATATTGGTTCAAGCGAATCACACCCTACGTCTCATGTGTCGGAGTGCCTTGTATTATCCTGTACCCGAAGTGCTTGTAGTATGGGTTACAAACAAGTTACGAGAGAGAAAATGTGACCCAGGTCTCAGCTTGTGATTGAATGTTACAAAGGTTGTGTTCAGTTGTGGCCCGTGCTCCGAGTCCCACCTCCCCTTTTATAGCCTCAAGGGGAGGCTGGATTTACATGTGTTAGTGCTATAGCGCTCCGATCTCATCCCGGAGTATGGGGCGAGGTATGGTGTTGTGCAGTGACGGCGAGACGCTCCATTCCTAGAGTTGTAGTTATGGTGGTCACGGCGTGGTTGCTTCTGTTGACCGTGTCGAGCCATCCCCGGTGCTGTAGGCTTAACACCTGGCCCTGTTCTCGCCATGCCGAGCCCTATTCCTACCGTGCCGAGATTATCTCCCGAGGCCTCTTCTGTCAACCTGTGTACAGAAATGTCGGTGGGATTCGTGACAACAGTATTTGGGATTTGACGTTGCTCACTCCTCCTGACTCGCTCGTAAACCCAGTGACAGGGGTCAGGTGTTGCGGTGACGGGAGTTGGCAGCACAATGAACACTATTCCCTGCCTGCACAGCGTGGGCGTGGGACGTGCTTCGTGTCCCATCCACGGTATGACAGTCGTGCACATGAATCCTAAAAAAAAGGGGATCTGAGCTGGGGCTCGGACGAGGCGGAGAAACCGTCCGAGGCTTGGGTTCCGGCGAATTGGAGAAACTGTCCGAGGATTGGGCTCGGGCGAGTTGGAGTAATTGCAAAGAGAAATTGGTCTAAACTAAGCAACTTTATCTGGATTATCCACTTTAGGAATCATGACAATAGTAGTGTCATTCCACCCCTCTAGGATAGTAGAGGAGTTTACGGCCTGTAGCACCTCATCAGTCAACTCTTCTCCCAACATGTTCCAGAACCGCTTAAAGAAAATTGCATGGAGCCCATCAGGACCTGAGGCTTTAAGATCCCCAATGCTAAACAAAGCTTTCTTCACCGCCTCCCTAGAAAAAGGAGCTAGGAGTAGATGATTCATATCACTGACCCTACAATTTATATCTCTCAAGACTTCCTGATCGACTTCGTGCACTTTAGATGTAAAGAGATTTGAAAAATAATCCTTCACCACCACCTTCATCTCCCCAATATTCTCATGTCTTACCCCAAACTCATCTACTAACCCCTTAATCAAGTTCCTCCTCCTTCAGGTTGACGCATAATGATGGAAAAAGCTAGTGTTTCGGTCCCCATGTTTGAGCCAATTTGCTCTAGCTCGTTGAACCTAGAAAATTTCTTCCTGCTCCAGTAATAATTCCAGTCGCAGAAGAATTTCTTTTTGCGCCGCTAGCATTTCATCTGTTAGTGGCCCACATCCCAACCTCTCAGTTCCCTTTTTAGTTTTTTCATTCGCTGAACAGGTTTTTTCAAAACCTCTCTATCCCAATCATGTAGATTATTATGCACTGCATTCACCTTTGACATCAGGCTTGGCCTGCTGCCCTGTGCTACAGCATGTGCCTAGGCTGCTTGTACAATCTCCTCTATTGTCTCCTCTTTCAGCCATCTAGCTTCAATTTTTCTTTGCTCTTCCCTTTGGTGGTGTTGCCCACAAGAACCCTCTGTGTTGATAATGAGAGGACGGTGGTCAGATTTCACCATCTCCCCATTAATTAGCTGAGCTTCTAGAAATAATATATTCCACTGTGTATTAGCAACTCCCCGATCTAATCTTTCTCTGATCTTCCCTCGCTGCCAAGTAAACACATCACCCAAAAATCCAATGTCAGCTAGTTCACAGTCCATAAGTACATCATGGGATGCTTGCAGTTGTGCTTGTGATCTCACTCTACCTCCCTCCTTTTCATGATGATATAGAATCATATTAAAATCTCCTACCGCCAACCATGGGAGATTCAAGTTGCCATGCAAAGCCCACAGAGCCTCCTAGGTCAAATGTTTTTGATCCCATCTCGGCTCTCCATATATACCAGTTAACCTCTAGTCCTCGAAACCCTGAATTAGCACATCAATAAAATTATGTGAAATACCTTGGCACTGAATCACAATCTCCTTTCTCCACAACATAAGTAGACATCCACTTCGACCATCACTTTCATGTATGAATAAGTGATCACAACCCAACTTTCTTTTCAAATCCTTTGCCTTTATCTTACCCAGATGTGTCTTAGACAGAAAAAACACATATGGTCTCTCTCGCTTCTAGATTTCCAGAACCACTCGAACGAGCACTTGCAAGACCCTGGCTGTTCCACGCTAAGATTTTCATTGCGCCCGACCACTCTCCTCGAAGGAGAGCGCCGATCTCATGTTTTTATTGTTTGAACCCTCCTCCTCCCCCTCTCCATCCCTTCTCGGTCTCTTTTTCTCTTGTTCCTTCAGAGGACTGATAGAAGCATTTGGATCAGCCAACACGACTTGCATATCTTCTGCACCTTCTTCCCCTAAGGTGTCGTTAATACCAGTCGGAGCTTTCTCTATATTTTCCTCCTCACCCACAGAAGTTTCCGTCTCTTTAGTATTCTCATCAAACCACTGCCCCTTCCACCACCTCTTCCTCGCCCTCTCCCACGTCCTCTGCCTCTTCCACTGCTAAAATCCTCTCGCCCTAGGACCATCGCGTGGAATGGAATTCGTAGCCAATCGCCCCATTGACAACTGGCTTTGTTGTGCACTCCGTCTCCACACTCCGTTACTTCATGCCCCATGCAGCCACAAAAGAAACAAAAACTTGGGAGTTTTTCATATTGAACCAAGTATTGTTTCCTTTCCTTCAGTGTGATCGGCCTCACCCGCACTAGGGGTTTGTTCAAGTCAAGCCACACCTTTGCACGTAGATATGGTGTAGAATTAATTTGGCCCTCCTTTACCACCACCGTGATAATATCTCCAACTTTCTTCGCTAACTCCCTTCTCTTCATCAACACCTCTGGTACTCGAATTCTAGTCCACACAGGGATCCTGTTTAGCTTGTACTAAAAAACATTAGAGAAACCTCGTATTCCTCGAGCACAATTGCTGCTCCACGAAATAGCCAAGGGCTCCCTTCCATCACCCTCGTCCAATCACCAAGACAGTTCAATTGGACTAGGAACAGATTCGGCCCTAAGGGCTTGGAAGTCACCTCTTTCGCCGCAGACCATGCATTCTTCATGGCGCCGAATAACGCTGTGTGGCTGAATGGCTTCAGGGTATTAACCCTAAACAAAGCAATCCAGCGAACATCCTTGACAAGTTCATCAAGTTCCCTGGAGAAATCGAGGTCTTCCTCTTCCTCTCCTTGTAGATTCAGCCCCTCTAGACGATCTTCTAGGCTCGGCACATCGCCATCATCACCCATCTCCACACCCTTCCCCTTCTCATTCTTCGAACTCTCAGCCATGCAATCCACGCCGATGACTCCTTGGTTCCTTGCGGAGGAGAGGACGTCTTGGACGCAGGGATCGGATGGAGTGATCACGTAGATCGCTCGCTTTTGATGGACTCCGACGGCGCCTCCAGAGGAAAGAAAAACCCTAATTTAGGGGAGTATCCAAACACACTACGTATAGCTCAGCTCTACCTTGCATGGTTCATCGTAGATCTCCAATCTGAGTCCTATCCGGTCTGGCGGGTATGAGGTTGGCTTGGGTTATTGCTTGCCAAAGCATCTCCGACGTCTATGACAAGTTTATATTAGGGACCTCGATGACACCACTGCACAAGCCAGGAAACAAAGTATCAAAATTCAAGAGTTAGGGATTTTAATGACACCGTCATATACCAATGCAAATTTAGGGACCAATCATGAAATTTACTCCTGATATCAAGACAGGCGCTAGGATTCATAGTTTTAGGATCTCCAGTGAACTTTGGGATTCAGGGTTCAGATGGCCATTTAAACACGTTAAGCGAACAGAGGAAAAACATCAGTCACTTGATTGATGAATAGCATCTCCAATAGTTTGCAAATGGGCAGTAGGTCGCTTATACAAATCAGTTCACCACTGTAGGAGTAACTCCGAACTTAACCAGAACGCACCGGTTTCTTAAGAGCCTGCAATTCCGATACTGACATATTGGGTATACACTATATTGCTAGGAAAGTAGGAATCATCCATGCATGACACATCAACTTCTCCCAGCCATACGGGCGACGAGCAGCGAACAAGAACACATGCTGCTGCTGCCGCATGCCTTTGACTCTAGTTCAGATCACAGTAAAAGCAGCCTGATCATGAGACATTGAGACCCATGAACACATGACGAAGAAGAGCCAAACAGACCTAAGCTGAACAAGGCGACATGACACGCAAAAGGCAGCGGCAATCCATCCACTTTGCTGCAAAAACCGCTACGGACTTTACCTATAGATCGTCTTCCATGCCAACACGAGAGCCATTGCCAAGCAAACAAAAACTAACACCAGTAAATTGAATGTTTCCAGTGAGGCGTGCTTAAAGCAACGTACTAAACTGTCGACCGCCGACTTCTGGACACGGACGTTGACGAGGACGCAGCTGAAGGAGGTCCAGTACGCATTAGGCACGAACAGGAACCCATCGTTAGGGTGTTGCCCTGCCCACCTGCGCATGCAGGGCACAGAGCCTGATGCAGACAGCGAGAGCGCGCCGGGTTCACCGGCGCCGCCGACCTTCAGCTTGTACTCGAGCAACTGGTTGGCCATGGGGCGCGGGCCGAGGCAGACCACCGACAGCGACCGGCCTGAGGGAACGTCCCCGCCATTGAGCAGCAGGAACACGCACCGGTCCACCGGGTCCAGGAGCACCTCAAATGGCGTGCTCCAGTGCAGCACCACCTGCGTGGATCCGACCAAGCTGACCACGTTGTTGATGGCGTGAGTGTCTAGGATGTGGTCGTGGAGGAGCAGCGTGGACTCCACGGAGTAGGCGCAACCCTGGAACGGGCACACGAATGGTGCATAATGGCAAAGCGCCTCATGGTCCTGCCTCTCCTTGTGCTTGAGCAGCTGCGTGCACCCGTGTCTGCTGAACGCGCAGGGGAGGACCATGTCGGCGATGGCCTTCTCCAGCGCTCGGCACCTGATCTCTCCAACCGGATTGCGGCAGGACGGGCAAGTCCCGTGGATGCGAACGCGGCAGGGATCGCACACAACGTGCCCGTTCTTGCACTGGCCAACCAACACATGATGAACAGTCAGTCAGATTCACCACTGCAGCTGCGCGGCTGGAAGTGCATGCAGTTTGATTTTGCAAAGTGAATCAAAAGCTGAAAGATGTGAGCTTGCCTGGAAGATCGATCCTTCGAACAGGGAGAAGCAGATGGGGCACTCAAACGCGTCCAGATCCATTGCTTTTTCGCTGCTCCTTCTTGCTGTCTCTAGCTTCGGCCCGCGGTGCCTGATGGTAGTGAAAACAGTGGTAAAAATTTAAAAGTGCAGTCCTGAATGAACACCCACCACCTATAAAAGTGCAGTCCTGAGAATATGGACCTAGACAATGAACTGAACATGACGAAAACATGGATCTAGACAATGATGAGCTAATAAAATATTACAAGTTTCAAAAGACTAGTACGTCTTAAAAACGCTTCAGAAGCATGCAAGAACCAGTAGTACTGAAACCAGTATCTGTAAGATATGCTTTACGTTACACAACAAAAAGTAGAACAATGAAAAGTAGACAGATAGCTCTTGACCACGGGGATGCCAGCGATGGCGACCGCGAGCTTGAGACAGGAAGGAAATGCAAGGAAAGGAGAAACCGATCTATTACTTAATGAGAGCACGGTGTTTACAGAACACGTCTTAAAAGTCCAAATCCATACTGAATAAAGCCACAAATTAGCAATTACTAAGCCCCCCTCTAGCTAGATTCTGATCGTGCCCCCTGTGTGGTCACTGCAATGCGTCCAACTGCACGACGTGCACGCCTACGTGCTCTGTCGAAAGTCACCCACGTCAACCGATTCCTTCTTCCCACATCTTGCATAGGATCTTCCATACATGAAACAGGTCTGGAAGAACTTTACTCCCACCTCTTTTTTATGGGATCCCAACTCATATTATGCCATTGCATAATCAACTTCAAGAGTATGTCCATGCACAAACAACCACCTCTTTTTTATGGGATCCCAACTCATATTATGCCATTGCATAATCAACTTCAAGAGTATGTCCATGCACCAACAATTAAAATTTCATGAGTTACTGCCAGTTAATTTGGAACTCCGAGGGCATTATGCAGCTTTTTTTTAATAAATTGCCAAGAAAAAAATACTTTTAAAGCTGAGTAATAGTAGAATAAACATGAACTGGTCAGAAATATTGTGATGGCAGAGGTGGTGGGTAGTATTAATCTTCACATGATCCTGAACTCTTGTCTGCAGGGATACCTAGCAATGGCCTCTGGGAGAGCAAGACAGGAGGACACAGAGAGAATAGATTTATTTCTTTTCCTAAGAACTGCTGTTTACAATCAGGCCATGTATATAGTCCGGTAACTAAGATATACAAATCTTAAGCCTAACTGAACTAGGTAATAAACGAAGGAAATCTAATATCCTTCTTTAAATAACCAGGCACGGCCATGGCATCTAGCCACGTCCCTGCTGTGCCTCCACGTCTACGGCTCTTGCTGCCTTCTTGCACCGGCGCGTTCGTGCGTCCGCACATGACAAATATGCATACTAACTATTATTTTGCAGCTTCAGCAAACCAGATTGGTCGTGGTTGGTTTGGTTTGCAGTTAAAAAAACTCAAACTTTTCAATGGTCTGCAACACCATTTCAAAATTTCTTTTCTTGCAGTTAAAAAAAAGTCCATTCTTTTAATTTCTTACACAAAAAAGAGCTTATTACCTCAGATTTCACAGTTGAACTAAATCTGCTGCTACTTATTGACAAATTGTTCTGTTGTTGGTGCCAAAGCTAAAATTACCTAATGTGCCAATGATCTAATATCCAAAATGTTTTGAACAACAGTTACATTTAGTTGGCCTAATAACCCAAGGATCGATTCCTGCATACAGAGCACTACAATGATAATAACTGCATGTAAATTCACTAATTCAGTAGCAAATTGCATTTCCTGGTGGTTGCAATTAGCAAGACAAACCCCTTGGAACAACATAATATGCAATACAATATACTTCTAAAAAGAGATGAACTCATATAGAAGATGTATCTGAATAACAAATCTCTACTGTCTGAATTTTTACATGAATGATGCCCAATCTAGAAGCTGCTAAAGTACAGCGACATTCTAGCCGAGCAAGTAGAGTCTGAACAACCACCCTTTTTTGAACAAAACAAATAAGGGGTGTTTAGTTTCCATTTTTTCCCAAAAAAATCTGGGTTTTGGTCCATCATTTTGCATAATAGAACTAAACACCATGCAAAAATTTTGGCAAAAAGGTGGTTATTCTCCATTTTGGATTTTGGTCTCAAGAGGCCAAAAAAAACCAAAAAGAGCCTCAAAAGGCTCTCATGAGGGCAATAAAAATTCTGCATTTTGGATGGAACTAAACATGACCCTGAAAATTTTGGCATTTTGCATTCCATCATTTCAAAGTAGTTGGCATTTTACAGTTTGCATCTTTTTGGAACTAAACACCCCAGAAATAAAAGCAAACTTTACTATCTGCTTACTGGTAGGCACGAGATTATATGCGGAACTACATGTTTCAGGGTCTGTATATATAAATGTTCCACTAGGACACGTGAGACAACTGTCTGAATTGTGGTGGGTTTCACTGAAATCAGAGAAGTTCCGCAAAATAAGGGGGTTTTCACTCAAAACCGCGATGTTCATGCCACTAAGAAGAGCATCGTTCTAGAGGGTACCCACAATGTGTGCTCCCGCAGCAGATTCACATGTCCTAGCGCTTCCGGCTTGCCAACCGCGGGCCTGGTCTTCGCACCCAGGAACCCTATGGCGGAATCAAGAATGCGCACTGTACCAAGGAAACCTTAGGACTGAGAGCAGGGGAGGAAATGGCGTGCAGTGCGTTACCGGTGAGAAGGCGGCTGGAGATAATAGAAGAGAGCGCCGAGTCGCCGTCGCGTCGCCGAGTCCCCCTGCGGGAGCTGCTGCAGTTCGGACTGTCCGGTTCCGGTCCAACCCAGGACCAGCTCCCGGACGGGGTGAAGAGGAATCGCGAATGTTTCCGCGTTAGGCTGACCCACAAGGGAGGGGAAGGTACCAGAACACGACGCCGGTGAAATTAGAAACTTTTATGTTTCAAGAAAGAAATTAGGCATTGTTTAGTTTTATTTGACAATCAGTGTTTAATTATAGACTAATTATGTTTAAAAGATTATTTCGTAATTTACAGATAAATTGTGCAATTAGTTTTTGTTTTCATCTACATATATGTGTTCAAAAATCCAATGTGATAAGTGAGTCGTTAGGTGGAGAACTAATAAGGCCTTAGAAACTTTTCGGGGGAGAGAATGAGCTAGGCCTTGTTTAGTTCCTAAAAAATTTTACAAAATTTTTCAGATTTCCCGTCACATCGAATCTTTATATGCATGCATGAAGCATTAAATATAGATAAAAATAAAAATTAATTACATATTTCGCCTGTAATTTGCGAGACGAATCTTTTGAGCCTAGTTAGTCCATAATTGAATAATATTTGTCAAATACAAACGAAAGTGCTATAGTGTACATTTTGCAAAATATTTTGGAACTAAATAAGGCCCTATTTGGATCTAGTAGCTGCTAAAAAGTAGCAATATGTTTAGACCCTAATTAGAAGTACTAAACGTAAATTAATTTTAAAACTAATTGTATAAGTGGTGGCTAATTAGAGCATTTTCAAGAGCACCCAATATTTTTTTCCCTACAAACATAAAGTTTTATAACTTTTCAAAAAAATATTAGAAGAAATAAAAAAGATATCTCCAAGAGTTTCCAATAATATACTCCAAAAATATAGAAGATAATTTTTCTATACTATTTCAAAATTATTCTAACCACTTTTATATATTTTTCTCTCTTGTATGTATATTTGTATCAGGAATCCTTTCCTACTCTTTATTCTTTCCACGTCCTTCCACATTTAGATTGGCCGATAAACACATGCGAAAAGACAAGATATGTGTGACTAGGAAGCTCATAACTTATTTCTAGGTTCTAAAAGATAAGGAGGATGGATTAGGAGTTGTCAGAGAGGGGTTTTTCTCATCTTACTAAAAAGCAAGGATTAGGAAGGAATTTAGGGAATTCTTAGATGTCTAGTTAAGCTAAAGGCCAGAGCCTGTCTAGCTAAAAGATCCACTTCTTCATTGTTTTCTCTGCTAATCTTGTAAGTAGTAATTGTTGAGTTTTGGGAACAAACATCAAAATCCTGTATGTAAGGCTTCATTCTCCAATCAGGGGGATGATTACGATCTTGGTCATTAAGGAATTGAAGGAGTGTTATGTTGTCCGATAGAATCTGTGCTTCGGTTACCTGCATTATATTAAAAATTTTGGCAGCAAGAGCTACAGCAGCTGCTTCTGGCATTATGGCCGAGGATGTGTCTTGTAAAATAGCTTTTATATGGATCTTGGACTCCGGTTGTGCCTGCATGTTAACAATCAGTATACCAAGACCAGCAGGTTTTGTGTTGTGGGCAGGATTGTGAGGTTCAGTAGAGGTGTCTACATAGCATGTAATCCCTTGCAACATCTACGGATTTTGAATATGATGGACTTCCGTTCCTGCATTGTTAGGATGAATGTGATGGTTACCATGTAAATGAATCTGAGTAGAACTTTGATCTTACATCCCAATACATAGTCTTCTATACTACCTCTGTTTCATTAAAAAAATACTAGAATTAAAGTAACAAAACAACAACATTCCGCAACATTACCACACTTTAACACATCTAGGTAAAACCAACCTTTACCCAAAATCATAAAAAGATAGCAAAAGCATTATCTTGGAATAGAACGTCGAAGGCAAAACACGTCATTTGTTTTAAACATCAAATTAAACTAGGAGCATATCCTACGCGTTGCTCCAGGAATTGTGAATTACTGGATTATGTAGTATGATGATGTGGACTATACTTATTTGTCTTGCTGATGTAGGCATTACAGTTGTAACGTGTGCTATTAGATTTTAATTATATATGTGGTAGTGCATTGCATGTTGAGATAAATATTTATTGAGGTTTTACTTAGTGAATTTTAATTGAATATGATAATGCATTGCTTAGGTGGATAGCTTCTATGTTTAGAGAAATAGTCAGTGGTGTTTAGTATTATAAGAGTTATAGATCTCTTGTGATAACATAACAATAAATAAATAAAATTAAACTTGAGCTAGAAATAGCAACTCCAAAAAACAAGCATAAAATTAAACTCTAACATCTAAAAATACTATTACAACATATGTGTTCAGCTTTTTTTGACGAGGAACAAAGCAGCAGGAAGCTGCAATAATGTTTACATGAGGCAAGTCTACAGTAAGTAGAGCTTGCATAACAGAACAAATTGCACCACAATGCACAGATGAGCAATGGCGCTCAAGTTGCATAGCATCTGGCCTGCCTAGATAAAGAGTCAGTTGTGATATTTAAACTTCTGTGGATCTTGTGTAAATTTGACCGCCTATTAACCATACAATTAGCAAAGGTCTGTGTGAAAGGTTTGATGCGCCAGTCAGGCGGGTTGGTGATGTCTTCCCTGTTGAGAAAATAAACAAGTTATTGGCAATCCGATAAGAAGTGACAGTCATTAATGTTCATTGCCTGTGAAATTGTGGCCGCAAGTGCAAGACTTGCAGCTTCAGCCATGAGCACCGAGGAGCTTGTAGAAAGTTTTGCCTTTATGTAGATGGATTGAGACGGCTGAACCTAAAAATTAAGAATTAATATACCTAGTCTAGCTTCTGTGAGATGAGGGTCTTGGTTGTCTGGAGGTATTGAGGCATCGACATAGCATTTGACCCTTGGAGTAGAGTAGGGAGTGTTACTCCATTTTGTTGTTGTGAAGGTAAAGAGGAGGTGGCTAGGGACACAGTATAGGAAGCTTGTGTGTTGCATCGATCGCCGTTGAATTATTGGAGAGGATTACTTGAGAGTGCGTAGTAATGTGGGCTGCCACCGCATTGTGTACCTGAAAGGGATTCTAATCTTTCATGTGAAAGTGATAATCATTTCTGGCCTTCCATAAGTACCAGAGAGTAAATAAGATCTTTGCAAATATTAGTTCAGGTGTTGCTTGAGTTAATATAGTTTGCAAAATCAGTTGTACTCCATCAACTTTATGGGGTAGGTCGTCTAATCTGGGAGCAGGAGAAAAAGAAAGCCATACCGCACGAGGTAGTTTACAATGGAAGAATATGTGGGTGTCGTCCTCAATTGCTCCACAACGATCACAGTGGCTGACAATGTGGTTGGAAAACCCAGGTAAAAAGAGGGGGAAGGTGGGAAGATTTCCAGGCATGTTTGAGGATTTAATTGGTTTGAGGGAGAATGTTCAATTAAGGTGTGTATCAAGGAATGTGCACTCATAGTGACTCCTATTCCCACCAAACAGCATCTTTCAAACTCATGTGCGTAAGAAGGGGAACAAGTGGATGAGTAGTGTTCCATAAGGCGGAATTCCACGACAGCCTAGGTGCGAGTAGGTGTGAGGTAGAGGGGACCATGCTAGGGCTACTAGGTAGACCCCTAGGCATTGAGGTGGTGGTAAGGGCACTCACAATGCAGACTTTATCATAGAGTCTAAAGTTATTTATTACCTCGAACAATATGGACTTAGAGTCTAAATAAGACTTAGAGTCTTATTTTTTCTACCTCTTTTTTCAATAAATATGCTGCCACATCAGCAAAATACCATAGTAATATGTAATTAATTTTCTTGCACTCTGTGATACAGTCTTGTATTGTGAGTGCCTTGAAGGAGTTAAAGCCGGATAACCTAGTTTTTTGTGATCGAACAAGCGCGGGCTGGAATTGTGGGATTTGGCAGGCATGTGCATGTGGGGAAAGAAGGATGCGATCACGGAGATGGATAAGGACAGGCCTATGAGCTATGCCTGGGCATCCAGGTTAGCCGAACTTTTCGAGTCGGGTAGTTCGTGTAATTAGGAATTCGGGTAATGAAAAATGGTACTTGATATTGGTCCCGAAAAAATATTATCCAAAAGTTTGGGTACCCAATAATTCGGGTTTCGGTATACTCGATATACCCAAATTCACAAAAAAAAACAGCAAACTGCACATAATTTTAGCAACATTTTGCATAGAACTTGAGCAGCAATTTGCACAAAAATACTATATCACATATAGTTCTTCAAACATAGAGAATCATATACCAATAGATAAGTTCAACTTACAAAGTTAAACACAGAGAATATGCAATCTTTGGATAGTTTGGGTAATTCGGGTATTAGAGGATATATTATCTGAACTAACCAAACTAATTTTGTGTAATCAGAATCACTACCCAAATTTGGGGTCAGGTGCCTCAAGTTTGGGTAATTCGAAACACACATTGGAGAAATTCTAAGCCCATAGCAAGACACCGAATTATGCTTCGAGCGCTTCAAAACACACATTGAATTTTGTGTAATCAGAATCACACAATGAATTTTGCTTCGAGCGATTCAACACACACATTGGAGAAATTCCAAGCCCATAGCAACAAACCGGCAATCACCTAGTTAGTTTGTAAATGGCCGGGTAGGTGGCTTGTACATGCCCCGGAACTAACCACAACTTCAAAAGGCACCAATTTCTCAAGAGTCTTGCAATTACGATACTGACAATTGACAAATGGAATGCAGCAAACCTAACCCGGAAACCCAGTATATAACTAGGAAATCTTCCATGACATGAAGTTCTCCCAGCCATACGGGTGACTAGTGGCGAAGAAGAACACATGTTGCTGCATGCCTTTGATTCTACATCAGATAAAAGCAAAAGCAGCCATCAATCACCATGAGACCATGCCATGAACACAAGACCAAGAACAAGCAAACAGACCTACGCGGCTACAAGGCAACACGACGCGCAATCCATCGACTTCACTGCAGAGACGCTACCTACTTACCTAGAGCTCGTCTTCAATGCCAATGCCAACATGACAGCCATTGTGGCGGAGAAAACAAAAACTGGCAGCACCAGCAACGATCAAATGTTTCCAGTGAGAGGTGCCTAAGCCAACATGCTAAACTACTCCAGTACGTGTCGAATTCTGGAAATGGACTGTCTGACTTCTGATTTCTGAACATGAACATGGACTCATGGAGTAGGAACACTACCTAGGGCATTGTTGACCGTCGAACTCTGCACATGGACGTTGGCGTTGATGGAGTTGAAGAAGGTCCAGTACGCGTCCGGCACGAAAAGGAACTCATCAGTAGGGTATTGCCCCGCCCAGCTGCGCATGCAGGGCACCGAGCCTGATGCCGACAGCGAGAGGGAGCCGGGTTTGCCGGCACCGCACACCTTCAGCTTGTACTCCAGCAACTGGTTGGCCGCAGGGCGCGGGCCAAGGCAGACCACCGACAACGACCGGCCCGAGCGAATGTCCCCGCCGTTGAGTAGCAGGAACACGCGCCGGTCCACCGGGTCCAGGAGCACCTTGAACGGCCTGCTCCGGTGCAGCGACCCCCGCCACGCGGACCTGCCGAACCTGACCTCGTAGTCGAGGCAGCTGTGGGCGTCGTGGATGTGGTCGTAGAGGAGCAGCCCGGAGTAGGGGCACCCTTGGAACGGGCACTTGGACGGCGCATGCTGGCAGAGGAACGCCTCGTGGTGCCGCCTCTCGGTGTGCATGAGCAGCTCCGTACACCCGTGACTCCTGAACGAGCAGGGGAGGGCCAAGGCCAAGCTGGCCATGGCGTTCTCCAGCCCCCGGCAGCGGATGTCACCGACGACGGGCTCGCGGCAGGACGGGCAAGTCCCATGGATGTGAACCCGGCAGGCATCACACACGACGTGCCCGTTCTTGCACTGGCCAACAAACACATGACGAATGAACGATCAGATTCACCATTGCGCGCAGCCGCGCGGCCGCAAGTGCACACGCACGCAATTTGATTCTTCAAAGTGAATGAAATGCTGAAAGATGTGAGCTTGCCTGGAAGATGGGTCCTTGGAACAGGGAGAGGCAGATGGGGCACTCAAACGCGTCCAGCTCCTCCATCGATCTTCTCGCCGGCCGATCTTTCTCCTTGCTTTTCACCATGGCTCCGTTTGGTTTCACCAACTAAAATTTTTAGCTAACTAAACTTTAGTCACTTTAGAAGTTTCAAACACATTGACTAAAAGTAGCTAAAATAGTTTAGTTCAATTAATCACCCAAGAGTAGCTAAAATAATTTTAGCTTCCTAAAAGTTAGCAAGGGGAACCAAACAGGCCACATGGGTATTCATAATATCAAATGAGTGTCAATTTTTTTAAGGAAAAAAAAAACAAAACGAGACCCTGTCCGTGCTCCAGCTGCAGTGTCCGTGGTATTCAAGCAGTGTTTTCAGGAGTTTTAAATGGCATTCCAGACCTGAGACCTTCACGTCGCGCCGCGTCACAAGGCACCATGCCGCCAGCCACCTCCGCGGTCCGCGCTCGTGCCTTGCAGCACCGTCGCCCACAGAGGCCGCAGCCGGCAGCCCCGTCCCGGCGCACCGCAGCAGCCGCGCGCGTTGCGGCCCCAAGCCCGAGCCGGCCGGCTCCCGCCGCCGCCGCCTCGCGCACGCGCAGTTGCACTCCCGACCGCCCGCCCGCCCGCCGCCGCCGCCGTGCCTCGAACAGGAGCTGCCGCCCGCCGAGCCGGTCGCGCGTTAGGGTTTGGGTCGAGGTTGGGGATTTGGGCGAACAGTGTTTGGGACAGAAGGAAGGACCGCATTGGGCCTTCATGGGCCATGGGCCGTCGGGTGGGGGAGGGAAAGGAAGAAATTAGTTTTTGAGCCGTATCCTGCACAAAATACTCATTTTATTTTAACATTTTCTTTTTCAACACATATATACATGTATAGACAATATGTATAAAAAATTGTCAAAAATTTTGGGTATCCTTTTTTTATAAGTAAAATTTTGGGTATCCATAGAGTTAAAGCCCAATTTGGTTTGGTTTAGGTCTTATTTAGTTCCTAAAATTTTACGACACATGTATAGAGAATTAAATATAGATAAAAAGATAATTAATTTCATAGTTTGTCTATAATTTGCGAGACGAATCTTTGAGACTAGTTAGTCTATGGTTGGACAATTATTGTCAAATACAAACGAAAATGCTACAGTTTAGCTCCTTTCCCGAAAATTTAGCTCCTTTCTCGAAAAGTTTTTGGGTACAGTTTAGCTCCTTTCTCGAAAATGGTACAGTTTAGCTCCTTTCCCGAAAAATTTTCTTTTGTATTTGGTAATTCTTGTCTAATCATGGACTAATAACTAGGCTTAAAAGATTTATCTCGCAAATTATAAATAAATTGTGCAATTAGTTATTTTTTTATCTATATTTAATGCTCTATGTATGTGCCATAAGATTCCATGTGATGAAAAATCTTGAGAAAATTTTGGATTTTGGGTGGAACTAAACAAGGCCTAAACTTTAGTGTAGCTAGGGATTAAACTTTAGTCACACGTAGGGAGCTAGGGTGTTTGATTTAGGTGACTAAAAGAGATTAAACCTACTTGTATGCACCAAAACTACCCTATTTATTGAATGGTGTGGATGGGCTGATGAGAGGTAGCCCCCATTCAAAGTGGGGTTGTAGTAGTCCTTTTTGGTTATTTTTGGACGACTAGTAGGTAACTAAAGTTTCTTTTAATCTGAATCTTTGGCTCTAAAGTGACTAAAGGGATTAAATTTAGGTGA
>Ga0182004_10001677_pt1 | contig 16566 bp, 17 predicted proteins | sample Sormic07211540_1_FD_120479 | JGI IMG/M metagenome (GOLD analysis project Ga0182004, IMG submission 120479) | Endophyte microbial communities from Sorghum bicolor roots, Mead, Nebraska, USA - 072115-40_1 MetaG | ecosystem: Host-associated > Plants > Roots > Unclassified | place: USA: Nebraska...
AGTAGCACCCTGCAGTGCCGCCTTGGAAATGGCGATGAATACCTGCTCTTCACTGCATTGTGGTGGACTGTTGGTAATGCACTGATCATCATCCTGAAAATCCTGCCAAATAGCTTCAACAGCCAACAGAACCTCTGGGGAACATTGATGATCCTTGGACCATTTGCCACCACACTTGAAACAGAGCCCGAGCGCACGGCGGTACGCTTTGATCGCCTTGAGTGTAGAATTAGGGGACTTTGTTGCCGCCGTGGCCGGAGCGAAAGGTACAGTTGCCCTGTCTACCTTAGGCGGGGGAGGCAACGACAGCGGCGTCTTGACCGTCGGTGTAGATTTGTATGACGACGACCAATCACCAGGTCGGTAGGGCTTTGCAGAGGCCACCTCTTCCTGCAACAATGCAAGGCGACAAGCAGTATCGAAGTTTTGGGGTCGTTGCATAACCACAATAGCGCGAATGTCAGGACGAAGGCCATCCATAAATCGAGTTGAGAAAAACAGGGGATCCGCTGATGGGGAATAGACAGTAAGCTGGTCCACCAACTGGGAAAAGGCTGAGACATAGGCAGACACAGTGGTATTTTGGCGGATGTTGAACATTTGGCGAAGGAGTGATTCGTGCTGGTCGCGATCGAAACGATCATGCAACAATTGGCAAAAGGAGGTCCAATTGAGCATAGGCAACTGGGGAGCCAAGGACTGGTACCAGGAAGCAGCAGCACCCTCAACGTAATGCTCAACTAAGCTGACCCAAATAGATGGATGAACCTCATAAGTGTTGAAATATTTCTCACAGAGGGACCGCCAACGATGAGGATTCTCACCATCGAATTTAGGAAATGGAAGTTTAGGAAGGCGACCAGTGTTAGGAGGCTGATGGGGACTCTCTGGTGGACGAGGGGGAGGGTACCGTGGCGGCAGGGATGGTGTGGAACGGAGAAGTTTTGGTGGACGGCTTTGGTGATGGATTGAGTTAGGAATTGCTGCTAACGGAGGGGGTGCAGAACGCGAACATGGTATGTTAATGGATGGAGAAGCATGAAGGAAATCAGAGCACGTACCCTTAGCCGGGACAGGGAGCCAGGTCGTGACGACCCCAGGTCCCGTATCCCGTGTAGTCGGTTCAACGCAGCGCCCAAACACGGGCAGGTCGGCAGGGAACACTTCGGAGACGTTTGCAGCTGCCTTTGTTGGAGAATTGCCGACGCTTGTGCTTGGCGGCGTTTCATCGAACACGGCGCGAGCATGGATCTTGGCCATCTTCTGGACCGAAATGCGGATGTCGTCGAGGACGCCGTCGACATCGGGACGCCACGCACACAGCTCCTTGGTGGCCTTCTCGAGAATAGCGAGTCGGTCGTTGCGGTCAGCCGTGACGGCGCCGCCGCGGAGGGCTTCGAGCGACCGCAGGCGGTTGTTGAATTCGGCGTCGTGGTCGGTGTAGCTCGCCTCCAGAGTAGCAACGCGACTCTCAACCGCGTTCACTTGCGGATCCGCGGGAGCAGCTTCCAGATCGGCGATGCGTCGCGAGAGTGCGTCTCCGACGTGACCTGCGCCACCTCCAGAGACTGGAGCCTGGAGTCGATGGCGGTGGAGCGGTCGTTGATGGAATCGGTGAACCGACGGTTGAGGCGACCATCCTGCTCATCGAAGCGTCGATTCAACTGGGATATCTCCTCGAGGATCAGCTTCATGTTGGGCTCCATGGCACCACGAGATTGCTGAAACCGAGTATAGTGGGGGTGGGGGCTAGGGTTGGGGTCCAGGATTGGACGAGTCTCTGATACCAATTTGTTAACAACCAGATCTGGGAAGTAGGAAAAGCTTGGGGAAGAAGAAGAAGAACAGAAGGAAGGAGGAGTTCTTCGTTTAGAGGTTCAGAGAATGTTCACAAATTCCATGGTCCTCTCTTCCTCAGTACAACATGTAAATATATCACTAAACTACATTGTCGACACTGGGCCTGATGTCTTCGGATTGGGCCTTGTCATACGCTTGGGCCGAGATGTCGAAGGAGCTTCTGCTACCACTCCAGCCGATCCTGGAGGTTTGTCTTGGTTAGCCGACTCAGCAGTGCTAACAACCTGCCCGCTGTACTCTACTCATCAAGGCTGCACTACCACGGGCTTGTGCACATGCAATTTTGACTGAAGCATGCTAATGAGCTGCACAGGCTAGCTAATAATATGTATAATAATCTCATGAACGTATGTCATGCATCAGACACCCCTTTTACCTCTCACTGCCCTAACCATTGGACATCACAGATGGCCACATGGCGAGCAGGACATACCAACACAACTTCTGGCTGGTGCCCTTGCTATGGGCTCGCATAGAGCCATGCGCATTCAACCAAGTCTGCCCTGCGAACACGTGCATGGCCAGAGCTGCCACTACTATATAATTGATTTGTAACAACGGCCCTTTTTATGGGTGAGGAGAATGAATTCACACTTCGCAGTCATGTCTATATAGAGGCCTCTATCAAGTCCCACTAAAACCGAGCCACCTCTTACCGGAGTTTAGGGTGCCTGCCTTAAAACAGTGGGCATATGACAATGTGAGGGAAAGTTAAACACGGAGCACGAAAAGCTTCTGGTACAGTGGGCATCTGGCAACACCTTCAAACTTGAAGCTTCTGGTTCCCATATACGAGAGAGACGACGCTTCAAATCATTTTACATGCAAATTAGTAAACCTAACCATATTACATCCTTCGAAACTTGAACTGGTTCTCTTGCATCCTATGAAACATGAACTGGTTCATAACTCCCGAGAGCCTTGTCCAATGGCGATCAAGCAAGCCTTACATGGATTATCCATGGGGGTACACAGTAGTGTGGTCAAGCCCAGTGTGTGGTTATCACTTCACATAATGGAACAAAATGTCCTCAATCGGCATGAATTACTTTATGTCCTCATATTTGATATGACTATCACTTTATTTCTACAAAAATTCCTACAATCTACCAGACCACATAAGCCTACAAAATGTCCTCAATATTGATATGACTATCAAATTATGTATGCCTCCCTAAATGAAACCTAAATTACTATACACCTGTCATGGCCTGTAGGTTTGTTCGGATCCTCCCTCAACTAATACCTCCAGTGCTCCTGCTCAATGAGGTAATTGACATTATAAGGTGAGTCCAGATGCTGTAGGTTGAGGAGGCATACGATAGTGGGGGCAAAGATGACTCAATAGGTTATAAATAGCATTTGAGATCTAAAAGTTTTCATTTTCATAACATAATTAAGTTCTATATAAACCAAATTTACATGTTTGTGTTAATTGATACTTAAAGTTTCAAAGATAAATTTGAATTTATGCGGTGGCGTAACTCTTTTGCTGGATTTGGGCCATTGTCAAGTTATCTCGAACCTTCATTAACATTCTTGTAGTATTGATGATTGGCAAATTATCTTGATTTTGGCTTGGTGAGGATCATCAGACAACACCAAATATCTCCTGAAATTTTGTGATGCTCCTTCTGTAATGCATGTTGATGATGCTAGTTATTAAAAAACACAACGATACTCTCAGATTCTCGTTACCATGCCTTACATGAAAACTATGGTTTTCTACTTTTAAATTTTGGTACGTGGAATATCATAATGTTTTTGTTTTCTTTTATAGCATGTCACCTTATGGCTTCTTGCTTCCATGCCTTGAAAATATTATATTTGGATCTACACACCAAGCATCCACACCACCACCCACCTGTTCAGCTGCGACGCCACATTTGCACAGAGCCACTCAAAGCTCTGTAAATGGATGCTCAGCTGCGACGCCACAGTTGCACAGAGCCACTCGATCTTTCAAAGTTAGCTTTGTTCATGGATGCTTATCACTCCTGGCCGTGCGGGCCTCCAGGTCACTCTATGGTCCTTACATTTCTGCAATTGGTGGCCATTGCTTCTTTTGGCTCACATCTTTTTTTTCCTTCTTCTCCCTCGACGTTGGAGCGCTCTGACCTCCTAGTTAACCACAACACGCATACAGGCATATCGGCTGTGGTTTCGGCGCTTTGCCTATACGGGCAGGAAGTGCGTACGTCCTTGCCTTCTCAATCAACCCAAACCTGCAATATAGTATGGTTGTAAGTCATTGTAGCATCCATTTTTGACAGTTCTAACTTGTTCACAGACTACCCCTCTACACTACAGGCATAAAAACAGAAATCCCTCTCCAGCAATTGACCAGAGAACTGCATCGATATTTTAGATAATGGATATAAAATCCGGCCTCTACATCCGAGGATGTACACAACCCAATATTACAGAGTTTTAAATGAGATAAACAAAGAGAGCCATAGTCCTATACATGGACCGGGACGCTAGTTTAAACAATATAAATGTTTCCATCCTTTATTGGATATCTTTAAAGCAATTACTTCTAATTTCTTGCTTATCTTCGAGAGCACGTCCTTGGCTGTCTCATCATGCTGCAGCTAAGCCCAAAAGCATAACCAGTACGCTCCCCTGAAAATTACCTGCATAATAGAGTTAGTTTTCACTTTATATAACCTAGTCTGTAGAAAGGAAAAATTGGTCAATAACAATTCGAAGCCAGACAAGTACAGCTTGTGCATGTACCATGATGTATGGGTAGCAACATTTTGAGCCTATATTGATTAGTTCTGTTGAAAAAATTAAATGACAAAAATATACATAAAATTCCTCCTAGTTTGCTATTTGCATTGATACTAGTAGTCGATCACTATATAGCCTTCAACTCGTGATTGCTCCGGCAATGCCAAGATGTGAAGTACTATTAACGGGTATTTTTATTGCTGGTTGCCTAATGTCCAAAATTCAAAGAGAAAAAAAAACTGATTATTTTGTGAAGCCCTATGACTATAGCACCTCTTCCTCCACATAAACTGTAAAATGTATTGTGTCATGAATTTGCTTATATATGCTTTTTCACTGTAAGTTTTGTTAGTTTATGTGGAAAGCTCATATGCTGTACAAAGTTTAGTGCCCCTTGTCTTTCATTATAATTTCTGGAATGGTGTCCCAACTTTACCTTCCTTCTTGGAAAGCTCATATGCAACAATAGCAAAAACAGTTACTCAGTGAGCAAACTAGGTTTCATCCCACGAGGCCACAAGATAACAATTTAAATTTAGAGATAATGTAGTGTACTATACACGATTAAATGTACATGAGATCAGATCTATGTAACTTTACACTCCTAGTTTAACTATATCATACAGTACTTCAAAACTCAAACTCATATTCATCACCCAGATCACCGTCACACACAAATAGCTAGGAAGTACCTGTTGTTAACACTGAACTCCGCTGATGAATGGAGGTCACTGCCATGGTGTACTTGACACCGGCATGCCACTAATTGATGTCAAATAAGGTCCACATTGCCAGCGCATGGATGTTGGTGTCATGATGCAGCAACCTCTATTACTCGTACGTGGCGGTGGTGTCGGTGCCCACCCAAACACAGGATGCCGAAGTTCTTCAGTGTGGAATCATGGGAGAAGCGACACTGAGTGGCAGGGGCAGCAGTGCTTAAGGTCTGGTGGTGGTGAGGGCCAGATGCGGCGGCGCACGCCCTTTTGACTACTAGAAGGCAGGTTGCATAGGGACCATGTGAAGGTGTTCTGTTTATAGTTTCAGAGGACACAACCTTAATTACCGAAATACCCTCTATAATAAGAATTATATTTTATAAATAACCTTCCTCAATCATTTATCTACAAAATAGAAAAAATAAGAGTACCTTGAGGTACCAATGGTACTTTCCCAACCATAGTAAAAGCTATGTTTGTTTTATTTTCTTGTGAGGCAGAGGTCATGTAGATGGAAATATCAGTCATTGTTGATACTAGCTTCTCTGATACAGGTAATTCAGATGGCTTGAAACTCATGATGATCTAATTTATGTATGAATACAATTTGCATATATCTAATTTGTGTAGCTTGAAACTGACCGTTTAACTTATATAATTAATAGATATTTCTCAACCACAGTAATATAAGTTCCACACAATATAGTACTAAAAAGTTTTGGAAATCCGACAAAACAGATATTTCTCAACCATAAGTTCAGCAATATAGTACTAATAACAAGTGTTTACAATGAAACACATTATTACAACCAGTTTAGGGATCACAAACATACAAACACGGAGTGTTTGGTCCTATTGTTGAGCTTCTTCTCACAGAAAATATGGCACTACATGGTGACCAAATACCGTTATTTATTCTCCAGAAAGTTGATATATTAAGAATCTAAGGAAAACCACGAGCCATCTCTTCAACATCCATTGAACGACTTGGGCCAAGCGAACGTTTTGGTCTAGCATGGTTGCCAGACGCTCTTCTTCTAGAAGATTTACTTGTTCCTGTGTACCCAGTATGTTATGTAAACCATAAGTCGAATAAAAACTTTCTACAGGTAATATGAAAACATATTTATTTGTTTAAATGAAGGGCATACCAGCATCTTGAGCATCCATACCAGCTATCTTCTGCATACATGAAATTAAAAGATCAATATATTTCGTTATGGACAAAATGTAGAACACGGAATTAAAAAGGTACTCTAATAAAAAAGTTGCATAGAAAATCTAGAAGACCAGGAAATGTTAACCTTCAAAGTATTCATAGCAATGAATTTTCAGAAAAATTGGCAAGTTATATATTTTTGATGTATGATTCGGGTAGTATTGTTACCTTCTTTCGTAGCTTTGTTCCTTTAAATATGCCTGTTTCGAACCCTTTAGATTCCACAAACAGTTCAACATCAGGTTTGGAACGGAACTTGTGGCAGTAGTCCTTGTGAATGTAAGTCTAATTAAAAAAGTAATGTACTTGAGATCAGTATCATATTTTCACATAATTAGTCCGCATGTCTAGAAAACATACACTTCTCCATAACCAATTAGAAGAATATTATCACACATTAACATTACGTAGGAAACAGGTCATAGTAACCAAAAACATGCTTGGAATATGTTGTGAAACAACATTGATGCAAAACACACAGGGCCCCATGTTAGACATCCATGAATAAATTTACAAGGTCAACAGGTGATCTATCCACATCTTATTTGAATTTCATAAACCGTTCCACCATGCTGACTGGGATGCTAGACCGGTAGGTCAACCAGTCCACGTGTCACCCATGCAGGCCTGGGTTGGATCCCCCATGGGGTCGAATTGCAGTGGTAGAGCTAAGGTTTGGGGGTTTTCTTAGAGCAAGGGATAAGTCAATGCGAATGCTCAGGGGGCGCATGCTATCCCCTCATAGTCTGAGATTTTTTTTAAAACCATTCCACCATTAATAAGTAATCAAAAAATATTGGACTATGAGCGCAAAGAGTATAATTGGCTCATCATGTCTGGAAATATACAACTAGCAGAGTACAATGAGCCACCATATTCACAAGATATGCTACTCCATATGATTCTTATTTTTACACTTCGTACATGTACATGATGTCTCCAGATTTGTCTGTGAACTGCAATTTTGTTGTATAATGTGAAGAAGTGAACAATTTTGTGAAAATGCCTCATACAAAATTTAAACAACAACGACATAAAATTAAAATCCAAACATTTTTCAGTACCTAATAGATCTTGTCATCATGAAAGATAAAACCAAATGCACAGCTATAATTTAGTTTATGTTTTTCCCATTGATGTTGTGGTATTTCAGGGAACATGCCATTATAAATCAATTGCTAATACAGAAATTCAATGCAGATTTGTAGGCTTGTTATCAGAATTTGAGACACAATAATGACTTGAGGGTAACAATATTTCTTGCTCCGAAACATCCCTTTAGATTTGACAAAGGACACTTGATCAAATATTTTTGGGATGTGGCTAATCGTCTCTCCTTTCCTATCATTTATTTTCTCCCTCTCACCAACAATAGATAACAAAAAAATCTGTTCAGCTCGAGGCACAAGAATTGGTACTGACTTTGCAGCTATAGAATAATGATTCGTGGTCTAGCCAGCACAAGCTAACGCATAGCCAGCACTATGCAAAGGCAGCACAATCCAAGGTCTAGACAACAACATATCAGTGACCAATATCTTCTCTTATTGTAGTGTTTATGGAGTATAGAGGAAGAAGCTAGTTCCTGTTAATTAGATGCTATAATCCCTAGCACGTCTATTTAGCAGAAAAAAAGTCATACAAACAATTAGTATCACTACCTGAGAAATGTCATGAATAAATAGAATACTACCATAAATCATGAATACTACAACAAGGTGCACTAGAAATGAAAGTTTTGAATAACTTTTTGTTGACATGAGTGTGAGTATATTACTTTTTTGCTTCCTTTCTTGTTCATCTAACGTGCTTCTGCTAAGGACTCGTCTAAATAACTCCTCATGTAACTTCAATCAGCAATCAAAAAAGTATGTTTCATTAGACAATAAAGAAATACTCACCCTATCAATATGCCCACTATTCTTTCTTTTCTGAGCAAAGGCTTTCCAGTCGTGCTGCTCTTGGTCACCAGTAAGCTTCTTCAACCAATCGGGAAGCTCAACCTCTTTGTTCCGTTGCTCCATTCCAACCTCTTCTTCTTGCGCTTCTAGCACAGGAGGAGGTATTTTGTCAACCGGGACATCAGATGAACTCATGTTGGAGATGGTCGCATCTGAATCAACTTGGGGAACCTCAACCTCTTTGTTCTCTAGTTCCACTGCAACCTCTTCTTCTTGTGCATCTAGCACAGGAGGAGGTATTTCATCAACCGGGACATCAGATGAATACGTGTCAGAGATGGTCGCATCTGAATCAACTTCAGCTGAATTTGAAGCCATGGAGTCACTAGCACTACTACAGAAAACTTATCCCAGGTGGGCAAAATAGTTTTCCCGAGGTGGGCAACAGGTCCGCCTGCATGGAAAGATCTACATTAATCAAAATAATAACACGGGCAAGCACAAATGAGCACCTAGGTTAATCAACATAACAGAGGCAGATAGAAATGCAGGCCTGTGTAAATAATTTTATGGAATAGAAAAGCCCACCAAGTCTAGTGGCCCACCAAGCCAGGTGCCTAGATCCACCCAGTGCACGCCACAGGGAGCCGCCAACCACTCTTGCGCCGCCGGTGGCCAGATCTGCTTGCTTGTGGCTGGCTCTGGTGACCAGATCCGCTAGCTCGTGCCCAGATCCATGCCCTAGCACCCACCCTTGTGCTACCTTGCACACTTCTGCTGGGAGGAGCTTGCTTTGGTAACCAGATCCGCTCACTCGTGGCTAGAAACACCACCTTCCCTGCACCGTCAGCTCTGGTGATGGGATCAGCTCACTCGTGGGTGGATCTACCCTTGCTCCTGCTCTTGCACCGCCCTTGAAGCCTTGCGCTTGGAGCTAGCTGGTGTCTAGATCCAGTCGCTCGTGGCTAGAAACGCGACCCACCCTTGCGCCGCTAGCTGTGGTGACCGGATCTGCTCGCTCGTGGCTGAATTCACGTACGTCCGCAATCGCTGATGGCCAGATCTGCTTGTTGGTATTGGATCTGCGCCCCCACCACTGTTGTTGACTAGATCCACGCCCCCACCACCTCCGATAAGCAGTTGGTGGCTGGATCTGCCACTGGTCACCGGTTGGATGCTGGATCGACGTTGAGAGCTTCTCGGCCTAAGGCTCGGACGTCGCTATCGCTTGGGCTCAGGCTGTTAGGGAGAGGGAGAGGGAGCAGGCTCCGTGTTTGGGGGAGAAACGGTGAGGCGCCGTCCTCAGGGTAGACGGAGAGAGAGAGAGAGAGAGAGAGGGAGGGAGAGAGAAAGTCTGAGAGGAAAACCCTAGCTGCTGGCTGGTTATATACAGGTTTCATACAAGCCTGATTTGGGCTTTGGCTGGGCCTGGGCCTTAGGTAAGAGGAGGGCCTCATAATTGGTCCACCTCTGAAAATGATCTCTGTTTTCTTTGTTGGATGTCTTAAAATATCTACCTCTGCAAATCAATTTTAGGTGGTGATCACTTTTGTCCGCCTCTGTAAATATGGATTCTACGAGAAAGGCATAATCTCACTGCCTACCTAAATATAATGTCAGCCTCCGTAAATTCATTTTGGGAGATGGGCAATTGTGACTGCCTCATCATTTTTGTAGTAGTGTTGGTTGGCTGGCTGGATATCTCCAAATAAATGCTTGCTTATTTGTTTTGTGATCTGTGAAGATCGTCACTAGAGATAATCCAATGCTGTCATATTTAATGCTTGCCAGGTAAAAACCATCTGCTAGTTTTGCCCAATGTTTTTAGGGAGGAGCCAGCTGTTTTTAGGCAAGGAGAATTTCCATTTGATCCCATTAGTTTGTCCCTTAAAAATGTTTTTTAGCCAAGTTTTTCTAAAATAGAACAATTTTAGTGTACCGAATGCCCAAGCCATCTTTGTTGGAATTTTTCGTGAACACTGTACAACTTATGTGCTAAATACTGAGCATCATGCTTCATTGTGCCTTAGGAAAAACACTTCCAAAAATCATGGTAGTGTCTTAGGATAACAAATTTTGAGGTAGTATATACTACATTTGGGGGCCTACGTACATTCCTTATCCATTAGCAGTGAAGCGTACAATGTATAATCTAGTGATAAGCACACGAGTTTATCTTTTTTTCACAAAATGCTTGAGTTCTTAAATTGTTAGATTTCATCTCAAGTAAATTGTCAAATTCTAACAAAAAAATACGGGTCCCTTTGATCGTGTCATTATAAATTCGATGCTTCATTGTGCCTTAGGAAAAACACTTCCAAAAATCATGGTAGTGTCTTAGGATAACAAATTTTGAGGTAGTATATACTACATTTTGGGGGCCTACGTACATTCCTTATCCATTAGCAGTGAGGCGTACAATGTCTAATCTAAATTCAACAAGAGTGATAAGCACACGAGTTTATCTTTTTTTTCACAGTTCTTAAATAGTTAGATTTCATCTCAAGTAAATTGGTCAAATTCTAACAAAAAAATACGGGTCCCTTTGATCATGTCATTATAAATTCGATGTTTCAGAGAAATGCCACACTCTCTCAGCTAATAGGATTAATTAGTGCCAGTAGAATTCTCTCACTCTCTGAAATATGCTACTATGTTTTCCCACGGGCTACTTGAGCTCACAAACAGGCATATACATACAGGTCCCGTAGTTCAGCGTGGACCATTTTGTCGCTGCTCTCCCTCTCTCCACCTCGCTTAATTACTAATGGGGCATTGTGTCCATCTTTCTTCTTTCCCTAATCCATTTCTAGTTCCTTCTCTCCCTGACCGCACTACCGCTCATTTCTCTACTCTTGAGTTCCTCTCTTGCTCGGCAGCTCGTCCGCTGCCTGTTTGTGGCCACCGGCAGTGTGTTGCCACTTGTTGCCCTCACCAGCGTGCAGCGCACCTGCCAGCCCCGTGCGTGATTGCCATGTGCCGCCACCTCCAACACCACTATACTACTGGAATCGCGCGCTTTGCCTAGTGTCTAGGGCACTCGGCAAACGGCAAAAAACACTCGGCATATAAAGTGAAGGATTTGTAGCATGAGGCACTTCACTCGATGCGGCCGATTGATTCTGCAGAAAGTAGAAGGGATTACATGTGTGAGACAAGATAAATATATATCATACATGAAGTATTGTTGTGGTTTGACTGTAAACATAAACATACAACCTGAAACATTCATACTCACTGGAGTAGTTGCACTAGGAGGTGGAGGTAGAGCGAATAGTCCAGGTGGCAGAGGCATCCCCTGGGCGGTGCCAAGACTTTGCATGTACTATAGAATCTCTGCGAACCTCTGCTGCTCAGCCTCCCGCTCGGCTGCGATCCTCGCCTCCAACTCCTCCCATCGCCTGTTCTCTTCTTCCAGCTGGGCCTACAATATTTCAACTCAATTGTTACAATATTGCAAAGATAAGGTATGTAAAAATCAATGAACGATGAATAAAATAGGAATAACCTGGAGTGCCTCCATCCGGTGCTGTGTAGTGTCCAGCTAAGGACGTATGGCGGGGCTTGCGCTCGTGCTTCTTGCCCGGATCTAGGAGAGAGAAGGAGTAGCGGCCGTGTCGATTACGTCGTCGCTGAGCCAGTACTGCCCATGCTTCTTTCCTCCTCCCACCCTCATGACTACTTCTCCATCAAAGTCTTTGGTGCTCAGATCATAGTCTGCCCCATGGACCACCTTTGCCATCGATGTGTACTCACTGAGACGGCTGTGGACGGTCGCATTGCTCTACACCGAAGGAGGGTCCTCTGGCTTGTAGTCGACGTCGGACATCGCCTTCCCCTTGTGAGCCATAGTTCATGCCTTGAACTGGGAGCAAGGCTGGCCACCATGTGACGACGACTGCAAGACAAATAGTAAGATTATTAGAAATCATGTAGAATTGAGTGTTGGAATAAACAAAGAAATCACATACCCATGTTTAATTTGTGCATATCCGCTAAGGCTGCGACTGCCTTGATGGTGTGGTACACCTAGCATCATCAGACGCCGCTCCCGGCAAGCATTGTGCGTCTCCCCATCAAAAACCCTTTCATCGTCTACTTCCATCCCGATCGCTTCGGTTAAGTCTATCTCAAACCTCCCTTATAGTCCCTCTTCTTGAAAGAACTCTCCATCATATGGGGTTGGGTCTAAGTTATAATCTTCATCAATTGGGACAATACTTTTCCATGTGGCGATACCTTGTGCACAATATCCCAACCCTTAAGATGCTCTTTGGTTGACACACATATGAGAGATAATAATCTTGTGTGGCATGTTGGGCCATAATATAGACATCGTGGCCTTGTAAGACAGCATCCTATCAAATTTCGACTAGCCCAAGATTAGTTATGTTCGTCTCGTTAAATCAGGATCAAACCAATGACATTTGAATATGATAAGATTAAGATCTTTGGAACCATGAAACTTGAGCTCATATATTTCTTTGATTCTTCCATAATAGTCGACCCCATCTTGGCCGGGCGTAAAAGCTCTGGTACTTGTGGTTCTTTGGTTAGGTCGACTCTGCTCGTAGTTTGTTGTGTGAAAGCGATATCCATTCACGTCATAACCAATAAATGACCTGTCCCTATATTCAAAGCATCCGCAACCTGTCTCAACTCGGCACTCATAAACGCATGCCTTTGGCCCTACAAGCTCAAGCAGGATATATAGTTATATTATTCATATGTACGAGCAATTTGGAATGCCAAAATAATCACAAGCTAAATTGGACGGTACCTCCTCTTTGAACCAAGAAATGAAATCGGGCATTCCACTTCCCTCACCTTGTCTAAGAAGGGCATCACATTCGTGTGGGGTAGGTTCCCTTGATAGATTCCAGAATTGATCAAGAAATTCCCTGTACCAACAAGAAACAAGGGGGTTGGATGAAATATAATGACGGTATATGGAACAAGTTCATTGAGAACTTACTGCATGTACGGCTCAACTTCGTCAAGGTTGTTCAACACATAAAGCATGATAGTACTACACCACTCTTCAGGTTTCAAGGTCTTGGGGGCTGATCCACTTAAGCTTCCGAGTTGCCCTCGGAAAAGGCTGAGTTTTGATTCATTTTTGCCAGCATTGTAACGAGGGGGTGGATTATGCACGCTAGGGAGGTTGTCACCATAGTATGTTGTTGTGAAGTTCGACACCTCCTCTAGAATGTATGCCTCTGCAATGGAAGCCTCGATTTTGCATTTATTTCTACATTTCTTTCTAAGAACCTTTAGACATCTCTCGATTGGATAAATAGCACCAACGGTTCTGCATGGGCCCCCCATTCGTGCCTCATACGGGATGTGCAAAATCAAATGTTTCATCGGATTAAAGAAGCTGGGTGGAAAGATTTTCACCAACATACATAGCAACATAGGTGCCATTCTTTCCAAATCTTCAATCATGGTTCGAGTTAACTCCTTGGCACAAAGCTGGCAGAAAAAATAGCTCAACTCTGCCAGCACTAGCCACACATGCTGAGGGACAGCCTCGAACCATTGTCGGAAGAAGCCGCTCAATCCATATGTGATAGTCATGACTCTTCATCCCTAAAACTCGCATAGTAAATAAGTCACTCCCCTCCTCAGATTAGCTGCAAACCCATCAAGGAACATTAACGTTTGCATCCATTCTAGTACTTCTCTCCTTTGGGCCCTGGTTAAGACAAAATCAGCCTTTGGCCTTCTCCATGTCGTGCCACGACTAGGAGGCTTCATGGTCTATCGCATAATGTTGGCAGATCCATTTTAGCCTTAACGTTGTCCTTTGACTTATCAGGAATATCCATGATTGTTGCCCAAAGTGCCTTAGAGACATTCTATTCAGTGTGCATTGCATCAATGTTGTATGGAAGGAGTAGATCATCAAAATAGGGGAGCTGAGTCAAGCCCGACTTATGAGTCCACATATCTTGCTCACCATATCCCACAAAACCACCTCCTTCTTTATTGACAACGAGAGCATCTATTTGTTCACGAACCGCGGCAGCATTCATCATCTAGGGTGTAGGATCTGTCACTACAACACCTTTGATAAAGTTCTTGATGTCTTGTCTGAATGGATGGTCAATAGGGAGGAATTGTCGATGTTTGTCGAAGGACGAATACTTGCCACCCTTCTGCAACCAAATGAATCTCAGACCTTCCTTGCATACTGGGCATGGGAACTTCCCGTGAACACACCAGGCGTAGAATATCCCATACGCCAGGAAGTCATGTAGGGAGTAGTGGTACCAAACATGCATTTTGAAGTTTGTCTTTGTAGCTCGGTCATATGTCCATACCCCTTCCTCCCATGCACGAACCAATTCATCAATCACATGCTCCATGAACACACTCATATTATTCCCCGGGTGTCGAGGAATTATCAGCGACAAGAATACATTATGTTGTTGAAAGCATACGCCGGGTGGGAGATTGAGGGGGATAACGAACATGGGCCAACATGTGTATGGGGCAGCCATCATTCCATAAGGATTGAACCCATCTGTTGCTAGCGCAACATGTACATTAGGAGCCTCTTTAGCTTTCTCATGATGAATGACATCAAAGTGGGTCCATGCTTCACCAGCAGATGCATGTACTATCTTGTTAGGATTGTATCATTTGCCATTTTTGTGCCATGTCATCTGTTTCACAGATTCCTCGGTCATGTATAGCCGTTGGATTCTCAGTATGAATGGAAGGTGTCGTAGGATTGTCACTGGGATATCAAGCTGCTGCTTCTGGCCATCACCAGTCTACTTCTATGAACCTAGAAGATTTACACTTTGGGCAGTACTTTGCTTCCGCGTGTTCTTTCCTAAATATGACACACGCCTTCGGACAAGCATGTATCTGCTAATACGACATCTTAAGTGCACGGATGACTTTCTGTGATTCATACATGCTCTGTGGCAGAATGTGACCCTCCAAAAGCAGAGAGCCAATAACTGTCAACACACCATCATAGGCATCTCGACTCAGGTTAAACTGAGACTTTAGCGCCATTATGTGTCCAATGGCATCCAATTGAGAAACCTTTGTCTTGCTGTGAAGGGGTTTCTGTGCCAAAGAAAACATATCGTAGAATGCCTTTGCAGTTTCCTCTGGCTCCTCCTCCGTACTTCCTTCAAGGAATTGTGCCCCGTGAAAGTCATCTAACATGTCTGCTACCCCGGCATCAGCATTGTAATCCTCCACGTGTTGTCTCACCACCTCCTCTCTCATGCGATCGCCTTCACCATGGTAGACCCACCGGGTATAGTCTGGCGTGAATCCATTCTTCCAAAGATGCTGCCCCATGACCTTCTTTGTTTGTCTTTTTCTGTTTGCACACTTACTGCAGGGACAAAAGATTTTACTTGCTCCTTAACCAACCTCGCCAAATGCCCGTTCCAAGAAATCATCAGTCTTGTTGATCCATTCATTGGTGACCTGACCCAGACCTGAGTGGCCCTTGTACATCCACTCACGGTTATCCATCTTCTAACATATATATCAGAGAGTAACATAACCACCATTGGCATCTATATGATGTTCCTACAATCTAATAGGTGAGGATAGGTCCTCATCCCACTCGAGGGTGTGGAGATGAGGTTAGTTCCCATGCTCTACTCTGATTCGAGACAGAATTTCTGCAGCACCTCTGCACTGTTCTCTAGATACACGTCCTTGCAAGGAGAGTGTGTATCCAGAGAACAACAGGAAGGTGATGCCGAAACTCTGTCTCGAATCAGAGCAAACCATGGAAACTAACCCCATCTACGCATCCGTGAGCTATCCAAAAAACATGAACAATTCGAAACAAATACGGTTATATATATACAAAGATCTGTATATTTTCAACCGTATCTCTTTCGAATGGGAGATGCCTAACTAGGTTACACTATACACGACCATGATACGGAAAGATAGGTTATACCTTGGGTAGCGATGGAGTCAGGCTAGCGGGGCCATGGCGGGTCGGTGCAGTGGCGATGCGACGCTGTCACACCCAATTTTAAGGATAAAATTGAATGCAAAACCTTATGTGTGCCCAGAGATCAATCACACATAAGCCGACAAATTATAGGGAGTATCATCACAAGTGTTTATTACATAACGATAT
>Ga0182004_10001678_pt1 | contig 16563 bp, 9 predicted proteins | sample Sormic07211540_1_FD_120479 | JGI IMG/M metagenome (GOLD analysis project Ga0182004, IMG submission 120479) | Endophyte microbial communities from Sorghum bicolor roots, Mead, Nebraska, USA - 072115-40_1 MetaG | ecosystem: Host-associated > Plants > Roots > Unclassified | place: USA: Nebraska...
AACAGCTATGAACATGACTACTGCACCAACAACTGATATCCACCCTTACTTAGCAAATGATACACATGTAATCTTGCCATGCTGCTGCAATATTTAGTTGTGATTTCAAATATGTTCCATGTGTTATCGTTCTCATGAGTGCATCATTTATTTCAGGTTGTAATGGAAGAGAGCTTGCTATCCTCTAGGCCTGTTGCAGTCCGATCAGCTATTAACACGACTACCACAGCAAATAATATCCTTCCTCGCTTTACAAATGATGACTTTGTAATCTTTTTGTGTTCTTATATTCTTTTGTGGTTTCATATATGTTCCTTGCTTTAGAATTCTTATGGGTGTATCATTAATTTCAGGTTGGAAAGGATGTGATATTATTTACTATATTAAGATCTGAATTAGCTGTAGCTAGGGGAACTGTAGCTAGGGGAACAGTCATTTCAACTAATCCAAATACCATGGTAGGAGGCCAGCCTCTTGGGAATGAATACTGTGAAGTAGTTGTTAATGTTGTGATAAAAAGGATGCTATGTTGCCTCAGCCTTATGGGGACATGACGACTATGGGTAGTGCTCTCAAGATGACCATTGCATGGCCTTACAATAAAGTAATAAACAAGACTTGACATCATTTTCATTTTGCTTTGATCTGTGATGCATGACCAATGTTCCTAATTAATTTTATCTGTGATAGATAAAGGAATGCAAGAAAAAAGATGGCAACAAGGCATCTAGACCTCTCAATGGCACTGCAGGTACGTCCCTAATTTACATTCATCAAGTTGTACACAAAACTAGTGATAAGTTGTAAAAACCTAGTGACTAAATTCAGCTTATAGAAATATAATTGGAAGGCAATTACTAACATTTTGTTTCATCCTGAAGTAATAATTTAACACACTGTTGTATGCCTGTACTACTATAGAAGTGATGATTTTAGGACATAGTAGCAAAGCAAAGAACCATCAATGGACTAGAGTTTTGTTTATCTAAATAAGAGCATATCTGCTCTTCCATTTTTCTCTTAGCTGAAATTAATGCTAGAGTTTTGTTTATTTGAATAAGAGCAGAGCTGTTGTTTTCTTTTTCTCTTAGCTGAAATTTCTGCTAGGCACAAACTAGAAGCATGTTTCTCTCAGTTGATGGGATATTTTACAACTGAAATCTAAACTTAACTGAAAGTTAAATTGATAACTCAATATGTACATCAGTTTTCAATAACTTGTCTACACTTGCTAATTCCATGGTTATATTTTTCAGGAAGTGCTCTACACTAGCCTTTGGCTTGAGTGTCTGGAAAATGATTCTCCTTATAATCTGATGGATGTGCTCTACTTTTGGCAAGTCATTCCTTTTGGTTGTTGAGTTCCTAGAAATGATTGTATGCACAAACCTTAGGATGTGAAACACAAACTACTTGAGGTGTGCATTTATGTAATTATTTTGGTGCTTAACTCTGGATGTGATGTGCTCACAGTATACAAGACAAACTGGATGTTATATGTATGTCTTGCATGTGTTATGTGTTTGTGTATCTTTGTGTCACATGTTGGCACTATATTATGCCTGATATTTGCTAAAAATTGTATTTTTTTTCTATATATTCATTTATTCTGTTGAACAATCTGTCGCTATAAATGCATGGAGTGTTGGATTATCTGTCGATAAATGGGTGATAACTGATTGTCTGTTGCTAAACAATAGTAACAAACCATCTGTCGCTGTAAATATTCATTGCAACAGACTATCTGTCGCTGAAGATACTATCTGTCGCTGAAGATTTTTAGCGACAGGACTTACAGCGTCTGTGAAAGTCTGTCGCTGTAACTTTATAGCGTCAGATCGTCCGTCACTATAGCGGGTTTTAGCGTCACATCGTCCATCGCTAATCTTGGTGTTGTGGTGTAGTGATTGTACGGTCAACTATGCATACAATACAACTAAACCTATACTCTCTTCTCCCTAATTATGATTGAAATAGATACTCCATCATCCATAATTTACATGATATGTCTTATATTTGGCTAACTCCACCACCTTAATACGTGGAGCCCAGTGTAGTGGTACCTTATATATGTCACGCTCGTTGGTTGGTCACTTCATTAGCATTTCTTGTTACTGCTAGAGGTTATATGGTCCTACTATATCAAATATACTGCTAGAGTATATGTCACTTCTTATTTTGTCGCCTACTGACGTTGCAGACTTGTAGCCTATAGCTATATACTTATGGGCCAAATCTTATTATGGAAATGAAACACACGTATCTTCTCATATATCGACTATAGTTCCATCCAAATGGATCATAATTTTAATAATGGAGATTTTTTTTCTCGCTGCAGTCATCTTGGGCATCCTCTACGACATAACAATCTAAGCTCACCTACCACTTGACACCACTATGCATCTTGTAACATCCTAAGTTTCAACACCTTTTCACCCTTACATTGACTCATCCCTTCCACGGTTACAAAGGGGACATCAATATCCTTGGCTAGTTAGACCTTAGCAGACTGGGAACTGGAGCATGGCTCATGTTCCATGTTTTGGGAATGTCCACGTCATGAGAACAGGAGCATTCCTATTCCCACATTATAAAAATGGTACCCCAAGTTTCTGTTTTCCGTTCCGAAAATGGAAACAGGAACGGAAACATAGCTACTAAGAGCTAGACCAACAAACCATGCATTTGCATATGCTTCTATTACGAAGGGAGAGAATAAGTTCCATTGTTTGGTTTTCTTTAATCGAACACTTGTATTTTTTTCCAAAGTACATGTAGATCGATTATTCTCTTGTATTAGATCTTATCTCCTTTTAATTTGTTTATTGTGTTTTTCTCATTATGAATGTACTTTTTCTATTGTATTCTAGTTTATATCAATTCAACTTCAACCTTTAAAAGTAATGCATTTTATGACATGCGGTTAGCTTCATGTTTTTTAATAATGGCATAGGAAAGTAATATCAAAACATGTGTAGTGGTATTTTAGGTTAATTTTTATGTAGTTGAACTAGTGGGTAATTTACCATCATCTATAGTGGGACTTTGATTTTATTTTCTTTGATTAATACAATTCCTAGACCTTGACAGTTAACATGGATCCAAATCTCTATTCTAAATAGAAAGTGTAGAAACAACTATAATTAAATCTCTATGAATGGATCGAAATCTTTGAGTTATCAATTTGCATAAGATTTTATTTATTTATAAATAAAAGGTGAAAATATGCATAAGCTAGATGATAATTTATATTACAAATTTGAGGAAGATCCACATCATATTTTTTAAAGAGGCAGAGAGAAAACTACTTCAGTTTCTTTTGTTTATATGATCCACATCATATTACAAATTAAAGCTGTTCTTTTTTGGATATGAAATTAAAGCTGATTATTAGTTGCTCTTTTCACAAAATCTAAGCACATGAAATCAGACGGTTAACTCTCGATTTCCATCTAGGAGAGTAGCAGTTAACTTTATGAGTTTCCCTTAGGCCTTGTTTAGATGTGAAAAGATTTTGGATTTTGCTACTGTAGCACTTTCGTTTGTTTATGGCAAATATAGTCCAATTATGGACTAACTAGGATCAAAAGATTCGTCTCGCGATTTACAGTTAAACTGTGCAATTAGTTTTTATTTTCGTCTATATTTAATGCTTCATGCATGTGCCGAAAGATTCGATGTAACGGAGAATTTTGAAAACTTTTTTGGTTTTTACATGGGCTTTAGGAAAACGAACGGAACAATATAAAAATGAAGGGGTAAATGATAGTATTTCAGCTTTAATCATCACAAAAAGAAATAAACATATTTTACGTTCTGTATATATGAGGAGTTTGAAACCAATGCAGCCCGTTTCTTTCATGGGCCTCAAACTCAAATGCCCATTCGGCCATTCCCTTGGTCTTGGCCCAAACAAAAAATGGGCGATAGCGTCATTTCCTGGCCGTTCTCCGGCCGGACGAAATCCGAAAACCCGTTTTCGTCCCCCAACATACAGTCACTGACACTCTCGACCCCCACCGTCGTCGCCGGCGACTCGATTCCCGCAACTCACCTTGCTCTCAACCACGACCTCGGCACCCTACAGGACTTCCAAGTCGCAGGATGCGGCGGCGGTGGTGGCGGCCCGCGCGCAGCCAACGTGGCCGCGTCTCCGCCTCCGCTTCCTCCGCGCCGACGTGTCAGCTTCCCGTCCACTCCCCATTCCCTCCTATTACTTGCTCCGCCTGCAACTATTCGCCCCTCCCCCACTAAATCCGCGGCCGTTCCCTCTCGAGCGTGACCATGGCGGCGCAGGGGTCCCTCGTCACGTGGAGGGCGGTCTTCGCGGCGCTGGGCTTGCTCATGGTGGCCACGCTGGTGTACACCATAGCCACCGACGGCTCGCCGTTCCGCCCCGAGCTGCTTACGCCGTAAGTATACTGCTTATGTGCTCGCTTGCGGATTGGTAGGAAGCTACTGCGGTTTTGTGGAAATGGGTATTGGTGAGGGTTGTGGATTGTGGAACTTGTCTGTACGTTGTTCGTTTCAATGCAACAACGAGCCACTCTTACCTTACGTTCTCTGGTGGTAAAGCAGTAAGCTGCATATTAAGTGGAGTTTTCATTGTGAAATGCTAAGGAGACGTGATGAACTGGTGATAGTGTAGCTCTTGCAAGGTCGTCTATGTTGTGTTCTGAAGTTCAGTTTGTTAATTAGCCTTAGTTTTATGTACATACTATGCAAGTGTTTTGTAGTCCCATCAGTCATCTTGCAAAGTTGCAAGGTGCTGTCGGTGTTTTTACCAATATGTTATAGTAGAAACATAGTCTTGCTCATTGGTGCAAATACGCAATGAAGTTTGTTCTTGAGAGATTGGTACATTCATAACAACCAAACTATGTGTTGCAAGTTGCAACAGAGCAGGCATATCATAGCTCTTCCTCATGCTTACATGTATGCAAAATACATTCATTTAAAATTGTAATTCTTTGCTGTGTGTAGGTGGATGGTGGCAACACTGATTGATTTTTATGTGAATGTAATTGCGATCTCGGTAATGCCTTGATTTTTATGACTTTAATTCTTATAAGCAGCCACTTTTTTTACAATGGTTTTCACCGGAAACTTGTTAAAGTTACCATCTTTATGAGGATGATTTTGCTGGTAGGGCCCTTTTATAATCCTTGGTAGGTAACAAGAGGCACTGTCAAATTATTACTTAGGGCTTGGGGAGGTGCATTGGTACTTCTGGAAGTACAAGATGACAGTACCTCCTAGGGTTGGAAAAAAGACTCCTTGTGGAAAGTGAATTAAAAGCAGCTACTAGTCTATTCATTTTGAGTTATACCACTGACAAAATATTTGACATATAGGTGGATAATTGATTATGGAGCTATTAGTCATATGACTTACTGTTTCGAATAGAATCTTTAAACTCTATGCTTTGTGCATTATTAAGTTCACAGGATGTTTGTAGCATACTTGTATTTAAAATATTTTTTCTACCAGTTATTTGGCATTTCCCCTTTATCCGTATGACATGATTAACTAATAGAATGTTTAATTTGAGGGATCAACCCATCTACGATGGAGTGATCCATCATGTGGTCATGCCATGAATTTTGGTGGGATCTACCCATTCCTCACATTTTACAAATCATTTGCTTTTGACAGATGAGGTGGTGATGGATTGACCATTCCACTCCTCAAATTAAATAACAACTTTTGGTTTGGAGTGAGATTGGATGATCCATCACCATCCTACTACTCAAACCAAATACATGCCTAACTTGCATTAGTTCATTTTGGTTCAGGTCATCGTGAACCCATGATTGCACGTTGGTTGCACACTTGCATAGTTGCATCTCAGAAATGAGTGTCCAAATAATAAGGGATTCTCTTTTATGCCATTATCTGACTTAGCTTTGTTATCCTTTGTCAATTTGTGTATTAGAGTTATTAGCTGAAACTTTCTATCGAGTTTTGCAAATACCTGAACCCCAGTTCTGACCTTTGTGCATACCGACTAGAAAATTATCATGTAAATCATTTTTTCTGTCATATCCTAAGTGAATCTTATCCTCTGATTAGCTTGAATAATTCCTGAAGAGTAAATGCTCCTGTTAAACTTGGCCAAACAGGTCTGGGGATTGAGCCTTAGAATGTTGAATAATTTAATTCTTACCTATTTACAAGATCTGATTATTTTTCGTACATTTATGGAGATCCAATTTCATTTCTAACTTGACTTAAGTTAGAGATTCTTCTTGTGTGGTGTTTCAGGCTTGGGTTATCTACAAGGAAGCAAACTGGATTAGTTCTGCCGTGTGGGTGGTTCTGTTGGTTTGCTTTGGCAGGTATTTGACTTATCTTTAATATTTTGTACTCTAACTCTTAGTTTTATAGCTTCTTTTTGTGCTTCTATACTTCTGTTTGACTGGATGAGTTTTATCGACTTAATGGTATCTGCCTTTTTTTTATTATTTTATCTTTTCAGTGCTGCTACTTGCGCTTATATTGTTAAGAAACTTTTTGAAGTAACATCTGCAGGGTCATCCCAAGATCCACTTGATCTTCTGTTTATCAGGTAGAGTGCCAAAATCCTCATGACTAGTTATTTAGACTTCTATACCATTGTCTACTTAACTAGCATACTTAAAGCCCCGCGGGTTAGTTGCATTCTAGATGTTGTCTAATATGTTGAAGCCACAAATTTCATTCCACCAAATTCCTTTCTGCTACTCTGCATAATGCAGCCCCACATGCTGACCTTGTTGATCGAATGAGATATCCAACAAAATTAAATTGATGCTAATTTTGTCTTGACATGTATTCTCAAAACATTTTCAGGCAAGGTAATCTATCCCAAAGAAAGTGCTCTTATATTGTAATTGGAAGGGTTATTTTCAGCATTTTGGGGATATTCATGGTTGCGGTTGTCACATATACTGTCATCACTGATGGACTACCTTTTAGGAAGGAATTGTTGACACCGTAAGTGCATAAAGTTCATACTTTGTTGCTTTCCTTATTTCTGAAGCCCATTGAGCTCAATGTAACTGATGCAAGTGTGAAAAGAGTAACTAAATGCAAGATTGCAGCATCACAGGAACAATAGCTGCGCAGTTCTAGGTTGTTTTAACTTTCCAAATATGGAGTTAATGTGATATATGGGAATCCTGCTATACACTGAAGTTATAGTCAAGATTAATTGCTAAACTTTTATATCGACTTATTTTGATGAAACTGTAGTTATTATGTCAGAACTGTAAAAAAAACTGCATCTACAAGTTAAGTTTTGCAGATCCCTAAAAAAAGAGTCAAGTTTCACAGATATTCCAGTTAACTCAATCTACATGACCTCGCACCCTCCCCACCCCACCCCCACCCCCACCCCCACCCAAAAAAAAGAATTCTAACCCATTGAATCTTGTTAAATGCTATGTGTGTAATGTGACTAGTAGGTACCATATCCCAGTGTATTGACATGTGAGCTTCAGTCAGTCAGTCCCCCATACCACTACTCAACCTTGGCCTCATTCACTCCTTCCCGCCCTTTCCTGCTGCAGCAGTTGCAAGTCATGGAGATAGGTAGGGCTTGTGGCAACCTAGAATGGCTATGATGGTTTCTTTATGAGAGAGTGCTGGTGTCATGTGGGGCCGCACCTACAGCTGCTGGAACAAGAGGGCAGCATAATCTTAGATTGATTAGTGATTGGTTGAGAAAAGGGAGGTGATTGATTTAGTCAATTGATTAGTTAGACTGGGGGAAAAGTTGAACTGGTTGGCTTGTTGCATATGTAATCCCGGATGTTGGACTTTAGAAATCAAGCAATGAAACAATCTTCCTCCTATCCTCTCATGGCCAACATAGACCCGGAGCAACGAGGCAAGGAGCCTTGGCAGTGGCGGATCACCACTACAACCTAAGAATCCTTAGCCCTCCACCTCCCAATTCCTCCACCAGGGCATAACAGCTGGATTAGGGAGAGGGAGGGAGGGAGGGGAGGGAGGTGGGAGGGTGTTTGAAGTTGTGATGAATTCAACAACTGCTGTTTTTTTTTTTGACAAAATCCAACAAGTCAGAGAACTATTTTTTGATATTTGCCTGTTAGTATTTTAAAATTTTAAAATGGAAAGCTCATACATGTGTTGGATGGTTTAGATGCATAGTTCTACTCAAAAGCATACTTATCATTTACCAAACATAAATCTCAAGTTTAACGTTTCAATTGTGCACTCAGGTGGATGGCGGCAACCTTAATTGATTTCTACATAAATATCTTTGCAATATCGGTAAGACAGCTTAAACTTTGGCTCCTATGTAGTACAAGTCATGAGATAGATGCAATCATACAAACTTGTGGATCTTTTGCCACAAGTTTCATTTTGATGGTTCCTTGATCGTTACAAGGCTTGCGAGGTCCTTTGGTTTCACCTAGGCTCCTGGTGTGGATTATGATGAGACTTTCAATCCCATGGTGAAACTTACTACGGTCTGCACAGTACTTCATGTTACCCTCTTTCGAGCATTGGCTATTCGTCAGTTGGACATAAAGAAAGCATTCTTCATGTCACCCTCTCCGAGACTGTCTATTACTTTGAGTGCCTGCTCATGTTTGTTGCTTCAACAAGTCTTTGTACAGACTCAGTTGCCACCTTGAGCTTGGTACAATCGTTTTGCTTCACACCTACTGTATCTTGGATTTGTTGAAGCCAAGTCTGATACTTCTCCGCTGGGGCTCTGACACTATTTATTTGCTGCTCTATGTGGATGATATCGTTCTGACTTCTTCAAGTGACTCTTTCCTCCACCACACCATCTCTGCCTTGCAGCAGTAATTCTTCATGAAAGACCTTGGTACTCTGTACCGCTTTCTGGGAATTTCAGTCCAGCGACACTCTGCTGGTTTGCTCTTGTCCTAGCAACAAATACAATGTCGATATCCTCAAAGGTGCTAGCATGATTGACTGCAAGATGTGCAGCACTCTTGTTGATACTCACACCAAAGTGTCTGCAATGGATGGCGCTCCCGTTGGTGATCCTACACTATCGCAGTCTTGCAGGGCCCTTCAATACTTTTCTTTCACTAGACTGGACATTGCTTATGCTGTCCAGCAGGTGTGTCTTCATATGCATGACCCTCCTGAGCCTCACTTATCTGCTGTCAAGCGTATTTTTTGCTACCTTCAGGGCACTCTCCACTACAGACTCCATCTTCGACCATGTCCTCCCTCCAACATGGTGGTTTACACTGATGTGGACTGGGCGGATGTTTAGGCTATGCTGTGTTTCTCGGCGCTAACTTGATTTCCTGGTCATCCAAACGGCAAAATATAGTCTCTCGTTCAAGTACTGTGGCCAATGGAGTTGCTGAAACTTGTTGTTCCTTCAATTCCTGTGTTGCCTTGAAGTACCCATGCCATCTACATGTCCACAAATCCAGTCCAACCTCAACGCACGAAGCATGTTGAGATCGATCTCCACTTTATCAAGAGCGAGTTGCTATTGGTAATGTTCGAGTGCTCCATGTTTTGACGACATCCCAGTTTGCTGACATCTTCTCCTAAGGCCTTCCAACATCAGTGTTCCAAGAATTTTGGTCTGGTCTTTCCGGTCTTCATGACAGCCTGGTCGGCGATTCGATTGCACGGGAGAAGAGGGGTTAGCATGTTGAATGTCAGGCGGCTGCCTGGGATTACCCCTGACCGGCATGCTGCCTAGGGGCTCACTCAGCATGTTGCCTGTCCCCCTCTCCTCTTTCTTAGTTACCAGCCAATCTATTCAACACTCAAATGAAATATACGCGAGCACACTATGCTCTAACTTATGTTCATGCAATTTTCTAGTTTTTTGTATTTTCTTTTAAAACAATTTGTGTGCATGGATGAGCTGTCAAAATTTACTGCTTATGTTTACTTTGTCCAAAAGGATGGGGAACACATTTTTTTAACGATTACATGAATTTTATTTGGAATTTTCTGAGCATTGATGCCATAGTGTTATTACTTTCATTTCGATCATAGAGCATGCATTTTCACTGGAAATGTAATCAGTAGAGTTTGTTCATAATATTTACATTTGATATCCTGGTCTGCACTTCTCTCTTTTAGACCCTGGTAGAAAATGTTCAGCAACAATTGTGTTTTAACTTAATGGTTGTTCTATATGTGGCTTATTTAATGGTTTCCGAATTCTTACTGGGTGAAGATGATTCTGGATAGGGATACACTTTGACATTAATATTTTGCTCCGTAATAGGCATTATGGCCAAGTGTTAATATTTGATATTATGCCTACAGGTCTGGGTTACTCACAAGGAGTCATCTTGGATATCAACTACCATTTGGATTGTCTTGTTGTTATGCTTTGGAAGGTATATAAATCTCATTTTTAGGCTCCAAGCGCCACCAACTTACCAATTTTTTTACTTTAGATTTTAGAATCCATTTACTGTGTGCTGATTTTGATGCAACACTTCATTAGCCAAGTTGTTTCTATCTTACCTTCAGTTTGTTGATTGTTGTAGCATATCTCATTCTGTTGGAAGTAATCTTTATTTAAGAGCAATGGCCATGTCATTCATGGCAGGTAATAGTAGCAACGAAGTTGTCCTCTAATATAGTATCATTCTCTCCTCCCTACCGGGTACCCTTCTTCATCTGGAAGGTGCTCAGGCACTAGTGCTTATAGAGAGAAATTGAGAAAATATTGCTGTTCTTTGTGCCAGCACTTTGGTCCCATGTGGCAGGCCAGATGGACAGCTGCCCTTGTGCGCCTGCTCTTGCTGCCATCTGGCACAGCTTGTGCACACACCCATGACAGTATCATAATTGGGTCTGCTCTTGCATGAATGTGGGGCTGTTGTAGATGTGGGACTTTGCCAGCAACACTTCGCTTATATATATATATGTGTATCTTGCACCCTCATAATCAATCTGCAACCTTCGTCTGATATCTTGCTTACAAAAACTAACCAAATTGATATATAGTCGCTAGCAGATCTAGTTGTGACTAAACAGTACTAGTAGTAGTAATTGCCCTGCAATTATTATTTCTGGAGAGTATGTTTGCATAAGAGATTGTCAGAATACTTCTACATGCAAATCTTAACATAAAGTGTAACTATTCAATTTATATCACTTAAATGTTTTAATTAATTGTTATGTGTTAACCAGCATTGTTTTGTTGATGTCTGTAAATTATTAGTTGGTTATCATGATATGTATATGTTTTCATATATTAGGTACTGGAATATTATGTAATACTTCTCTTTAGGAATAGCTTCCTTCAGGGTTATTCCCAATTCATATATGTGGGTGGTGCTTTCCTTGAAACAATATGATCTAGTACAATATATAAAGCTGCTTTAACCCTGTCAACTGAAGTATGTGAAGGATCAGTTGTCCATTTGGGTTGCATATATTTAGATTCGTTCCTTTTATGGTTATCATGCATTCATATGTGTGATATGTTGGCACACAAAGTTGTGAGCCATATTGATGATTTTATTTAAGTAATTTATTGACCTTTTAACCCCTTCTGTGCCTTAGCATCACAACATGCGGCTACATTGTCCTCCAACTTTTCAAAGTATCATATCAAGATCCAATCTACCACGTGCTATTGAACTCTCACAGCAAGTATGGAATTTCAACTTCACTGTGATAATTCATCTTCTATGATCCTGGTTAGCTTACAATTGTGTAATCTTCAGCTTGTCATCTGGTCATTGATTTTCCATTCATAATTCACTTGTTTGAAATGTAGGAAGATTTGAAAATTCATTGAAGTTGTATGTGCAGCTTGGCTGGTAATACCAAAATGTTCGTTCTGTCTATATGTAAGGTACCACAATTAACGGGACAGCAGGATAGCAATTAGAGAAGTTATCTTGCTTTGAATAAAATAACTCATGTGCTGACTTCTCTGCAAAATGAAACTGTAACCTGAAGTTCTTTATTGTATTTCTGATTTAAATTGCTTGGACAGTAATCTCCTTTTGTTGTCATCATTGTCGTGGTCCTGAATCGTTCGATGCAAACAATTTAGAAAATCAAGTGACGGTTTTATTTGGAATGATGCACTAGACGCTTGATGGTGCACTAGGAGCAGCAGTTCGGTGTCAGCAGTCAGTTGGGCAGATTAGCTCAGGGCCAAGACCTTTGAGAATGGACTAAGGCCAAGCCTCTAAAGGTTCATTTAGTCTCTAGCAGGGCACTACCTTCAGCTTGGCGTGGCAGGATCAGTGTCAGCAATGATCAGATCAGCCGCTGGAGGATCAGGAGGTGAGAGGTCCCCTCCAGGGGACAGTAAAGGGAAAGAGAAGGTGGTGGTGCCTCGAAACCAAATCAAGAAACCAAAGATCTCTAGAGATATTGTAAAAAAAAGATCTCTAGAGAAACTCGTATGGCAGTACAAGCAGCAGTAGCAGAGCACCGAGAACATGAGGGGGCAGATGTATTTTCAGTGAGGAACTACATTCCACTCAGCTGCAGCCCCAAATCCAGTCTACGCCTCGTCACAGATCTGGTTTATTCACTCTCACCAGCTTGAGGTGATTAAGGCTGGATAACAAGCCGGCTCGGCTCGGCTTGTTTTAGCTCGTTAACAATCCAGTCTACGCCTCGTCACAGTCTTGGCTCGTTATCTTAACGAGCTAGAAAGTTGGTTCGGCTCGGCTCGTTATGAGCTCGAGCTGGTTCGTTAAGCTCGTGAGCTAGGTATAAAAAGTACACAAAATATAACATTTATATCTATCTAAAGCTCCAAAGAGTAATAATACAAAAATAATATATTTAATAGTCTTAAGTCGAACAAAATATTTTTATGAGCTAACATATCAACTATTTGTAAAGTGTACGATATTAAGTAATATAAAACTAATATAATTTATGATGATTTTTTTTAAAAAAAAAACTATAGCTCGTTGGACTCGCGAGCTGGCTCGAGTTGGTTCGTTATAGCTAACGAGCTAAAATCTTAGCTTGACTTGGCTCGTTATGATAATGAGCCGAGCTAGCCACGAGCCGAGCGAGCTAACGAGCTTCGAGTTTTTCGTGCAGCGATTGGTGCGGAGGGCACTCAATGGACTCAACAGATAGCATTAACGCATCTTTAAGAGCATTTCTAAATCTCATTCTCTAAATCATTACTTGGAGTCATTTGCATAAAAAAACGTTTTTCTTATCTTTTCACTCTCAAAATAGTTTTCATATATCTCGTGCATACTTTGGAGAATCATTCTTGTCTTCTATTTTTAGCTAGTGAGAAATTCGGAATGAAAGATGGTTATATTTTGATAACCATTTAGGCTTTGTTTAATTTCAAAAATTTTGGCAAAATGGACATTGTCGTTTGTATTTGACAAATATTATTCAATCATGAAAGCTCAAAAGATTTGTCTTGCAAAGTAAACTGTGCAATTAGTTCTTTCTTTTATTTATATTTAATGCTTCATACATGTGTCGCAAGATTCGATGTGACGAGGAATCTGGAAATTTTTGCAAAAATTTTTGGGAACTAAACAAGACCTTAGACAAGCTGTTGGCGGATACTTTTTTACTAAAATCTCTATTCCTAGTATTTAGGAAGGATTTAGAGAGTCTTTTGAAGTTGCTCTAGGCAGTGGGAGCATACGTAAAATCTTTATTCCTAGCATTTAAGAAGGATTTGGAGAGACAGCACGAGCAGGAGAGACAACAAGAGCCAGCGACGGAGCCAACGGTGGGGCTGGTGGGGCTCCAGACCCCCCTACGGCCGTAGAACCCACGTAGCCCCCCCTTAGCCTCTCCTACAAATTTTTATCATTAATACTCTTAAGAAGAGGCTGAAATTATCTTAAGGTAGCAGAAGCCTAGCCAGTGGGGTCTCCTATACCCATAGTTGCCCGGCTTCTAGACCTTAGAGGAAATAAAAATTCAGAACTTAAGATTTGTGCCTCAAGATGAATGATTCACAAAACCAAGGAAGCCAGCACGTGGACCCTTCTGGACTGATTTGCAGGCCCTCTTCTATAGGGATATCACTCAGGGGAGTCGCATGGTGGCAAGCTATGTATTCACCACAGGATCACTGTCGATATCCTGGCAACCCGCAACAGGAGTAAACGAGGAAGAAATTAGGGCACATTTGACTTGACTGGGTGAGAATTTTCTTTGCCTACTCTTTGGATTCCTCGAGATCGGTCTTTCATTCAGTCTATGTTTTCCGGTGAGTCTCACGCAGCTGACTAGAGAGCAAATATCAATAGCTCTTGAAGTTCCTCTGGTGCCACAAACAAAGGTTGCATTGCATGAGATATGTTATCTTTCAGGTTTTTGCTCCTTGTCCTGCCCTCACCGGTGGCACAGTACCTCCAGCAGAGACAGTGTCAATGATACATTGATACTTAGTCATTCAGATTCAGCGCTGATTCCTTGAGGAATCCTTGATTCGGCTGGCTACGGTGAAACCATTTCGGGATTACAGCAATGGTTGCTATCCTTCGTAATGGGTCATGTCCTGTTGATCTTGCGGGTCTATTGTTTTGTGAATGGGAAGAGAATGCCATATGCACACATCATTTGTTATTTCTTGGCTATGTGCATCCACTTTCCTCAGTACATGCAGAGGCCTCCAAATAGATGTTCAAAACATACTACAAGCCACCGATTTGAAAATTCATTGAAGTTGTATGTTCATAGCCACATGATAGTTGAGAGAGGCAGAGGCTAGTGCTGATTAACAGGATTGCACATTGCACTCGATTCAGATGGGAGTGATAAGGAGGATGAAGACTATACCCTACCACCCTCACCGCCTCCATTCCCTAGAGCAGCTCGTGATGACAAGGCTGGTGGAACATGCATTGCTAGAGGTGGTGTTCCGTTGCCTATCACTTTGGGTGAGACCACCACAGACGTTCGCACATGAACACCTCAGGTGTGCCCCCGGCAATGAGCACAATGCGTGAGATATGTCGCAAGGGAAGTATTGTCAGGAGCACGATATGTGAGATACACCAGCGAGAGCTCTTTGAACCCGACACCGCATGCGTAGGCTATCCAAGTTGGCCTAATCATCTCTAGGACCTTATGCTTGTTGTTGCAACGAAGTAGATGGCAGCAAAAAACAAGAAGCAAAAATTAGATAGAAAATAGTAGATGTAAAATAACGTAATAGATTGACTTGTATAATCATGTGTTATCAATCCATCACCACTTTCCTACGTACAAGACTCCAAACCTACGCAGATCTTCATCAACAATGCCACAGCCAGCATCCAAGGTTTACAAGGTTCATCACACTCTAAACACTACAGCTGATTCTCTAGCCCGACAGGCTCTACAAGCTTCTACACAGGACAATCACATGGTTCAGTTTTCATGTTCCAGTGAAAACCATGTACCCAGTGTCACTAGTTACAAGCTCTACAATATGTAGGCTTGAACGATGTAACAATCTCAGCAACCCGTTGCTAATAATAATACAAACTTGTTTATTGCAAAAAAAAAAGAGTCCCTCATGTCATAAGAAAGTATTGGCTCATAATTAAGGATTGTAGCTAGAGCTGGAGAGTGAAGGGCCCAACTTTATGAGCTATTGCTGGAATTCCTCTAGTTCCTGCACATTACAATCACATGGACATCTGCGACAAAAGCACTACTTAACTGATGCATACGACAATATCAATTCCTTCCTCTGCATAAGCAAAGGATGGAAGACAAAATTTCATGATTATAAACCAGTAAATCATCGTTTTCAACTGTTCGTAATACAAATGCAACGCGCAAAACACTATAGATTTCAGATGCACAACTTCTTGGTTAGCATTTGCTTCTGCTCCCTGCTTCAGCCTTGTGACATGCACGGCTTGCCTACAGTCAAATGAATTTGCACAAAAGAATCGACAGGCTACAGATGACATTAGCTACTATGTTAAGGTGATCATGGCTTCTGGTGCATCGTCGGTTGGTCCTGCAATTTGTTTGGACTCTGTTGCTCAACTTTCAGAACGTTTGGTTCATCTATGGACATCGGAGTAGTGTCGTTCGGCTGCATCCAACAATAACTTCATAAAAATATGCTTTTGTACACCGGACCACACTAATGAAAGTAGTATGAGCATGTCCCCTGAAGCTGTTGATATATTTAATGTTCTGATAAATGGCACTTACAAAGGTTTGTTTCGAGGAACCAACTCCATCAGCCACAGGTCCAGTGCCTCTAGAATGTTCTGCAGCTGCACTATTAACATCCTGCACAGTACAAAAACAAGAAAACAAGAATGTCAGTAATGGAGAATGATATATAATAACTAGAGAAAAAGAAAAGTTAATTAGGAAAATGTTCTTCCTACAAGGCTATAATTGCTCCAACAAGAATCAGTAAAATAGATGAATGAAAAATGGAGTCATGATCTGCCAGGAAACATGGGAATTGCTAAAGCACATGGGGAGAAAACACTTAAAGATGTTAGAGCAACTCCAACAGCTTTGCTATTCTTGTTATGGAGGCCTTTTAGAACTTCTATAGTAGAAAAATAGGCTCCAACAGATGTGCTATTTGGTTTTGTAAAATAGAAAGTTTGCTATCCCTTA
>Ga0182004_10001679_pt1 | contig 16563 bp, 13 predicted proteins | sample Sormic07211540_1_FD_120479 | JGI IMG/M metagenome (GOLD analysis project Ga0182004, IMG submission 120479) | Endophyte microbial communities from Sorghum bicolor roots, Mead, Nebraska, USA - 072115-40_1 MetaG | ecosystem: Host-associated > Plants > Roots > Unclassified | place: USA: Nebraska...
AAAGTATTTCCCTCCAACTTTTGCAATACTAAATTAATGGGATTTAAACAATGTTAGTTTTAAACAAAAAAACTTAATTAATTCTCCACTTGTTCAAAAAAAAAAAAAAAACATGCAACTACGAGTTGCATACCGACAAAAGTAGTTTACATTTGACCAAATTTCTAGTGAATATTATTCACATTTACGACTCTAAATTAATTTATTAAGAAAATATATTTTGTAATAATCTAAGGGTATTTTTTACTATCATAAATATTGATATTTTTTTATTTATAATTAACCAAACTTGAGATACTAAACCATGACACTGTGCTAGAATTGCATGTTTTCGTGGACGGAGAGAGTATTATACAGTTAGGGCAATCCATGTTAACAAACCTCATACAATGAGTTGGAGCAGGTACATGTACATCTCAGGCTTCCTCCCTCCTACAATTTGTCCTATGGGCAGTGATAGATCAGATACAACATTGAACAAAAGCAACTTCCAAATCCCAAATGTAGAAAATAGTTCTCCAAAATTGCACAACCAGCACCTCACCATACCAATACCCAATTAGATCAGCAAAATTATGTGACATAGGTTGATGCGGCCAAATGGGGATACTCTTAAAGATAAGTCTAACTGGATATGCTTCATATTGAGGCATTTTGTATTCAATATATCCAAAACATCCAAAACTATTGTGTTCTAAGCTCCAGTGGGACAATTTGCTTTGCGCAAAGCACTAGTACCGTCAGAAAAAACTTAAGAAGTCATGGCCATCTTGCTGTAATCAGATCACTGCAGGTCTGTACTACTCAACACCATTCCTGCAAAAAATCCAAAATCCTACTCATTCTAAACTTCTACCTTAGGTATAAAGTCATTGTTAGCAGAACAAGTGAACAACACTTGCAAATGATTATCCATATCACATCAAAGTCTTTTGCCATCCACAGTTAGGTACTTCATGTTGTTGACCATACTAGCACCGGAGACGTACACTGACACTAAAGACCATCAAGAATAGATGAGTCATTGTCTTATTGAGTTGCCTGACTGCTAGCTGTGGTGCTTCCAAAGCTCTAGTGCCTTGTGTAATACAGGTGTATCTCTTGTATCGGCGAGGACAGAGGAGCTCTAGTGCCTTGTGCAATACAGGTGTATCTCTTGTATCGGCAAGGACAGAGGGGCAAGCCTGAGATGATACCAGCAAGTAATGCCTCACCAAGTCACCAGGTACCCAAAGGCTCATGAAGTTTTCTGAAGAAGCCTTAAACACCCAGACCAGTACATCTGATGATGACATTGACAATGCACCCACAGACTACAACAGCCATCAATCCCACATCTTCATGGTTTCAACTACAGATCCTGTCGTCATGGTTGATTGTTTCAGTTGTTATTGGATTCAACATCAACCATTACCACCATAAACTGTACAGGCATGCACTATGTTATAGTCTCAGCAATTGCTATTTTTCATCAGCACTTACAAACCTAATTGCATGGTTACTTTCCTGGTACCAACCACTTGATTTCAAACGTTTCTCAGGATCTCAGATCTCCAGTAGTTCAATAACCATGTGATGTTTTATGCCCATGGTAAATATGATCTTCATTCATGTTCAGCTGGCATGGCTCCCAAGGTACATGCCCATGAATGTCCCAGACCAGATGGTGTACTGGTTGATATTTACGATCAACACTAACTTCATGTCTTCATGTCAATTGCAATATGTGACCCAATAATTTTCTTATTATAGCATAACAGGCCAGATAAAGTCCAAAGCAACAACAGTCATGAAATAGTTAACTAGTCACTGGCAGATGGTGTGCAAGTACTGCAAGAACCAAGCAATTTCTTCATGGTAAGGCTGTATATCAGGCTCTTAAATGCTGGACATAACAAGAAATTACATAGCTGCAACATGTGCACCAAAGACCAATTCCATTTCACCATGCTGACTTGGGGATGAAGCGAACACCACGAGTCGTGACCACATGTGCTTCTGCTGAGGGAATTGAGTGCTGAATAAGATGCATGGAGATTGGTGATACCAAGTTGATCATCCAGTACACATTCATTCTACCATAACCGCATAATTATTACAAACTTGCTTGGTGCATGCCATGCATGAAAGTATGTGCAGCAACCATCAAGTCTGCCACGACAACAGCATATTTGGTCAATAATCCACTAACAAGATCAATAGCATTTGAGCTAGAGTAAGCACAATTCTGCGATGTGTTGATAATGGCTGTGTCATGTTAACACTTCAACCTTAAATTGTGCACCAAATCTTTTTAGTAGGAGCAGTGACTAAGAGATCCCACACGAGCTCCACCAGTGCCCAATCCTGATATAGATTACCTTTCCTAATCATTCTTAGAGAATACAAACAATTAGGAAAGGCTAAACAGGATCTTACAGAAAATCACTTAATCTACATCCAATTAAAATATTCACATGGGCATCCAAACCAGCAGTTAAAGAAGCAGTGTTCAGAAATACAGAGGTAATCAGGAAAGTTAGCTTTGCCCGTCTGTGTCTTCTTAAGTAATACAACAGGAAAATCCCCTGTTTGTTCACTTAAAAAAACAGGAAAATTAGAAACATGTGAATATCATATAGTATAAACTCTAAAAAAGGTATCATATATGACCTTAGCAGTAAGCACGAGTAGAAGTATGTTCTGGACAAAATTGATTATCTCAGATTGCAGTGATTTTCTTGCACTAAAGGCTTGTTCAGTTAATCCCTCCAAATCCTCGGGATTGCCCAAACAAGGCCTAAGCAAATGCAAGATATGTACTATCTATGGAATGCACAAAGGATAAAACAGATAAAAATTAGATGATATAGACTCAACAAAAAAGTTGAGGAAAACCTAACTTTGATTTCATTTAATAAGGTATCGCCGAGGGCCTCAAATAGGCTGCCCTTGCCCTGTAATAATATATTTCAGTCTTTGAGGAAACTTTTTGGTTAAAAAAAAGGAACACGCTGGCTTTTAAGAAATACATCTATATTTACACTGCTATTGTATAGCAAAAGGATCACCATCAGTTCCATACTTCTAGATAAGATGCTTGTGCTGTAAACTCAAATTTTACCTTGAGTTCTCTCTGCACTATCTGGTATAAAATGAAGTATACAGATCAATAACTCTGGACCAGAGAATATTAACCAAATATGTCATTGTTCTGAAATAGATTTCTCAATGGCTTTCACATAAACAGCCTTTGGCAGTGTCCCGGTAATACTATGTATTTTCTCTCCATCCTTGAAGAGTAAAACAGTTGGAATCCTATCGATGCTGTAAGCCGTAGCAACCTGTGGGTAATCGTCAGTGTCAAGCTTGTAGCATTTTATTCTCCCAGCATATTCTTGTGCTATCTCATCGACAATCCGTGTGACCATTTTGCAAGGTCCACACCAGGAGGCCCAAAACTCAATAAGCACAGGTACATCACTGCAGATCACATATTCATTCCAAGAGCATGCAGTGATTCTTTCAGCTGTAGAAGTAGACAATATCATTAGAATTTTTCTAAATATTTCTACATAAGCTTCACAGATAAAATCCATGTCAAATTCAAAGCAGTAGTTCTGCTCATATAACGGAGTTAGAAAAGTTGAAAAAAAAAACAAGAAGTACACAGGGAATCTGAAAGTCTTTATTTAGGTCAATCACAAAGATGCCCAAAGTTGATGGGCTATCTATCACACGAAGAAGATGAATAAAACAGAGAATGAAATCTACTCAATCAAACTATGAATGGACAAAGCTGAAAGCTGTATGGCAGTAAGATAACATAATATGCATAGATGCGTAGTGCCTGTCTATCTTTATGGTATAAAAATATTCGATAGTTTAGTTGTATTTACTCATGAAGTTCTATTGTTAACGGCAAACAGCTATTAGAATATTTCAAAGAAGTTCCAGGAAAGTTCAATTTCATAGCCAGAGCTGCCAGAAGATTATTTCAAGTTTTCAACATGTATTAAGACTCAACTTTCAATCATTCTAGCCAACCACGGCTTCAAATCAAAGGATGATCTACAATGTCCATTCCATCCGTTACATCTAGCTTCTATAAAGTTGCCTTTCACCACGGAGAGAGCACTAGATGCCCGTAAGCATGTTCGCTACAAAATAATGGCAAGCGGAAACTACAATAGAAGCTTGAAGCATGCTATTGCACTTTCCGAGGAGTGTTAAGCGAGCAGTAAAGAGGGCGTGAGAAATAAAGCTTCACGGCACGGGGATAAATCAGCGGCAGCTAGGCCCTTACCGCCGGGGGAGTAGGCGCAGGTCACCCTCAGTGCCGCCGTGCGGCGCGCCGTTGGCCGCCGGATCCGCGTCGTCGCAGCGTCCGGCCGGTGGGCCCAGCGGCGGCACTGCCACCGGCGGGCGTAGGAGGAGCCGTAGACGACCCTTCCGCGGCTGGGTGCGGCGGCGGAGGAGGGAAAAGGCACCGTCTTGGCGCAGCGGAGCCCGCGCGGAGGCGCGGGGCAGGGAGGAGCGGCGACGGCGGCGGCGGCCATGTCTGATTTCGTGTGTCGAGCTCGAGTCGTGGCGGAGAAATGCGGTTGGTAGAAAATTCACGAGACAGCCGCACACGGCCGATCCTGCCTCAAGACAGCGACGTTGACCACGGCGAAAACGTGGAAACGCTGTGGCTGGACCGCTGCAGTGTTGAACCCTTCCAAAACTTCTCTTTCCATCTCACGGGACCAAAAATGAATTTTAGGAAAGTCTAGGCCGTGTTTAGTTTATGAAAGGAAAAATTTTACAACATTGTAGCACTTTTGTTTGTTTGTAGTAATTATTATCTAACCGTAGACTAGGCTCAAAAGATTCGTCTTGTAAATTCTGACCAAACTGTACAATTAGTTTTTATTTTCGTATATATTTAATACTCCATGCATGTATCTAAAGATTCGATGTGGTCGGAAATTTTGAAAAATTTTAGGTTTTAGGGTGCAAATAAACAAGGCCTAGTTCAAAAAGATTCTCCTAACATATACAAGAGTTTCCAAACTCACTCCCAATTTAAACTTGGAAAAAGTCTACATCACCCACTGAACTATGAGGTGGTGTCTACTTTACCCTCCAAACTATGAAACAGTCTAATTTACCCCCTGAACTATCCAAAATTGTTCAAATCACCCCAAGCGGTTTTTGATGGCGGTTTTGCTATAGTACCGTGGTTTTGACTTTTTCTTTTTTCCTATTTGTTTTCATATAATCTTTGAAAAATCATAGTAAATCACAGAAAAATTATAAAATAGAAAATGTAATTTTGTTAGACTCCGCATGAGTAGATCTACGCAATGAATATATAATATGGTATACTTTAATATAAATATTTTATGTAGCTTTAAATTAGTTAGAAAAATAAAATTTTATATATAATTAATTGGAATAATTCATAGCTGCAGCTTCTGTGGTCCAATTGTGGTGAAATATTTATGGTGGACTAATTATTCTATGTTTAAACTATAGTAAATATTTTATACTCATAGGATCATGTATAACTAAGTTTATTCAGGTTTATGCTTGTTAAATATAAATAAATCTATAACTAAGTTATACATGATCCGATGAGTATGAAATATTTACTATTGTTCAAGCATAGAATAATGAGTTCACCAAAAAAAAATTCACCACAGAACCTGCAGCTATGAATTATTCCAGTTAACTACAGATAAAATTTGATTTTTCTAACTAATTTAAAGCTACAGAAAAAATTTATACTAAAGTATACCATATTATATATTCATTCGTAGATCTACTCATGTGGAGTCCAACAGAATTAATTTTTCTATTTTATGATTTTTCTGTGATTTACTATGATTTTTCAAAGATTATATGAAAACAAATAGGAAAAAAGAAAGTCAAAACAACTGTTACTGTAGCAAAACCGCCATAAAAAACCACCCAAGGGATGATTTTAACGATTTTCGATAGTTCAGGGGGTAAATTAGACTGTTTCATAGTTCGGGGGGTAAAGTAGACACCACCCCATAGTTCAGGAGGTGATGTAGACTTTTTCCATTTAAACTTCTTAGCAAGATTAAAAAAATACTCAATCCATTCCAAATTGTAAGTCGTTTGACTTTTTTAATATCAAGTTTGACAACTCGTCTTATTCAAAGTTTTGTATAAAATATCACTTTTTTTGTTGTGTATTGGTCTATTAATAAAAGTTCTTCAAGAATGACTTAAATTTGACTATATTTACACAATTTTTTTTGAATAAGACGAGTGGTCAAACTTGGGGTAAAAAAAGTCAAACGACTTACAATTTGGAATGGAGGGGTACTAGTCTCCAATGACGTCGTGTCTCACCCCTCAATATGCACTAGAGAAAAACGATCTCACAAGAATATACGCCTGCCGATGGGCATGCCAATATAAAGGTGAAAGAACGTGGGAAGAGAAAAGAGTAAGATAAAGTTTATGATGCAAATGTACATGAGAGAAAAAAAGTATAAAAATGATTTTGATGATTTAGAACAGTTATGCAAAAATTTCTTCTATATTTTAGAGGCTAGATTTTAGAAATTATTATAGGAAGCCAACAAATATGTTCCCAATATTTTTTTAGCTGCTTCTAAAACTTATTGATTTACCTAGTAATTTTGTTGAAACTATTGGAGATACTTCCTCTGTGTATATAAATAAACAAATACTAATATATATCCTCTACATAGTATAGGGTAATAACTGTTTTGAATTTTTTAATGAGGTGAATCACTAGATGCACTATGGATTATGGAACACACGAGACTGCGAGAGTAAACAAACAAACAGAACATGTAGACGTGCAAATAAATAGATGGAAGAGGAATCACGAGAAACGATCCACCGGTTGCCTTCCCTTATAAAGAAGGCTTGTGATTGCAGATTATTTCTTCTCTGTACTCCATCCAAAGGAAAGAAAATAAAGACATCACATTTCTCCTCCCTATAGTCACTGAGTTATTGGATGAGCTACGTGGGGGCAAAATGGTTCCCCAAACTATATCGTCGATTTGGATATCATCAACTTTGGTTTGCAATTAGGGATGAGGATGAGTACAAACCTGCATTCAAAACTCATCGTGACTTGTTTGAGTTCAAAGTTATGTCATTTGGGCTCACTAATTCCCTAGCTTCCTTTTGAGGTCCTATAAATTCCATTTTTGCTCCCCTGTTAAGAAAAGGTAGTGTTCTAGGTTTCATGGATGACATTATGATGTATAACTCTACTTTGGGAAAACATGTGGATCTCTTTCTCCAAGTCTTTGAGATTTTGCACCAAAATGAATTCCATCTCAAACTATCTAAATGTGCTTTTGCACAACTAGATCTCGAATATTTGGGGCACATCTTCTCTGTTGCAGGTGTGCCAACAAAACCAACAAAAGTTCTAGCAATTGCAACATGGCCTTCTCCCAAAATAGTAAATAATTTGAGAGGATTTTTGGGACTCGTCACTAAGCCTTTCGAAAATCTATTGAGAAAGTGTACTATATTTTAGTGGACCCCATTAGCTCAACGAGTCTTTGACATTCTGAAACAAACACCTCATTCATGCTCCTATGTTGGCTGTTCCAAACTATCACAAACCATTTTGTGATTGAAACTGGTGCTAGTGACGTGGGTTTTGGAGTTGTTATGATGTAGGATGGGCATCCAAATTTGATATTAATAATTATTTGATCCCTAAAAACAAACTCTCTCTCTGTATGAGAAAGAATGTATATATGTTTTACTAGTCATGGAAAAATGGAGATCATATTTGTTGGGGGCAAGAGTTCACTATGAGAGTTGATCATCAAAGTCTCTAATACCTTATTGAGCATAAGGTCACCACCTAGTTGCAGCAGAAAGCCCTTCTCAAGCTTATGGACCTCAATTTCAGAATACGATAAAAAAAGGTACTTCAAATGTAGCAGTTGATGCATAATCTAGGTGTGTTGCCCCTTAGTCTACTACTGTCATTTCAACTTGATCTCCTATATGGTAAGAAAGACTATAAACTAGATATGATGATTCTAAAGCTAACAATTGCTAACACAATTGGCTCTATGTGATAGCAATGACAGATGTTTTTCTCTCTTCAATAGGATCATTTAATACAAGGGCAGAGTTTGGCGGGTAACAATTCCCTTGCTCAAAATCACATTTTACAGGCCTTGCATGCTAGTGGGATTGGTGGACACTAGAATTCATGACACTTATTGCAAAATTAATGGTCTGTTTGCATGGCTCAAGCTAAAGCAATTGGTTATCACATATATTCAAATAATGTTTCTCGAAAAGCAACAATAGAACGTGTTGAATTGTCATGTCTTCAACCTCTTCTTGTCTATGAGCATGCTTGGTCCATTGTCCGACTTGACATGAAGGCCTACCAAAGTCTGATGATATGATGTTATCTTGGTGGTTATCTATATATCCTATAAAGATAAACCCCACTAACTGATTTCTCTGTGATCTCATGAAGCCACATCATCGTGTGGAGCCCACTTCTCTCTACCTGTTTTGATGTAACAAAGACCATTTAGTTTCTTCTGCTTCACGTTGTGCCTGCGGGCGCCTGTTCTCCTTCTAGCATCTGAATAGACTAATTAAAACTGATGCAAACACTACCACTCACGAGCAAATAAACACCACAACTGGTGGAGGTCTTTCATTAGTGTGAAAAATTGCATCACAAGACGGCGGTACAGGATCCGAACAGTCAATTTTGTAGGATTTATAAGCTACGGATAGCATCGCGGGATCCATATGTGGTTGATTTAGCAGAGTGGCAAGGATGAATAGCAGGCCGCGGCAGCGTTTTGCGCCAGCAGCAGCAGCGGGAAGAGGAGGTAAAGGGGAATTGCTGCTCGCGCTCAAAAGCCGGCAGCGGCATGGAAGCATGGTGGCCTTCATCCCGCGGTTCATGCTAAAGTTCCATGGAATCTTGTCAATGTGTTCTCGGAAGCGCCCCTCGGTTGTCACTCATGGAGTCATCATCGCTAGACTGCACGTCATGGGCCAAGAACATGAACAAGAAGCAGTGGATGCAGGGCCAGCGTGACCGACTACCGAGCTAGGCCGGGCTGTGCATGCTTGTGCTGGAGTTTTGCTGGGCACAACAGCAATTCGCAGCAGCACTCGACTGGCTCGCACTCGCAACTGGCAGTCAAGCTAGCGTTTGTCCATCCGCCAATCTACGTGTGGCCGTAGACATGTACAACGACGTGTCTGCCTTTGGCGTTGGTGGTTTATGTTGTGCTTTCGCTTTTTTTGTAGCGCAAGCTCAATCATTGTGTGTATTCGTATGCAATTGCGGAGCTGCAGAGGATTTTGAAGGTATCAAACGGATCAATTTGTGGAGAAGGAAGACCATCAATTTGGGAAGAGATGGACAATAGTTCTAGATAAAGATTAGTCTGTTGTAGAATTGTTTTGTCATGGAAGTCTGATCAATTTTAATTCCAATAGCCATGCCTTCTAGGTAAAAATAACGGCCATGACATATAAGGAATACAAAATATAAAATTAATGGCAATGGTGAAAACATATATTTTTTTATTAATAACATAGAAGGCATGATACATAAGGAATTTTCTTTGTAATATATGCTTATGTATTTTATATGTAAAACTCTAATTATCAACTCATAAGCACCTACCGGTATGCTTACTGAAACAATTATGTGTATTTTCCAATTACTACCATTTTCTTAGTGACTTCATGTCTTTCTCTTCAAAAACCAACTACTAATAATCAAGGTATATATAGATGACTCGATAAACTATAGTGAAGATATATTTATATTCCTCCTTCGTACCCGCGGCAACGCGCGGGGAATCCTCCTAGTTGATAAGGTTACAAAGTGTGCACACTTCTAGCCTTGTTTCACCCCTACAACGCTCTTCGAGTGGTCAAGTTATACTTCAGTCAAGTTTATTGCTTTCATGGACTTTCCTCTTCAATTATATTTGAGAGATACAAGATTTTCATTGTGGCTTTATGACATGAGTTATTTCGACTATCTGATACTCAACTATTGATGAGCTCCTCACATCATCCCCAAATAGACAGTCAACACAAATTGTTTGAATTAGTGTCTAGAACCCTTTTCTCATTGCACTATTCATTCATGTCCAAAACCAGCAGAATAAATGGTTGCCATTAGCGGAGTTTGTTCCACTCTGCTTCGGGTCATACTCGTTTTGAGGTTTTCTATGCCCGTGCTCCGAGACATTTAGGAATTATGAACCCCTATGATTTTATTGTCCCAAATTTGGTTGATTGGTTGAAACAATGCTCTTTGCTGACTTCACTCTCATTCAACAACAACTATCTTGAGCTTAGGCTCACATAAAACATCAAGCGGACAAAAGGACGATTGGAAAGGCAAATTGAGGTCAATGATCTCGTCTATCTCAAGTTTCCACATGTTCAAACTTCGGTTGCCATGAGATCTCTACTACTAAAACGTTTACAGTCCAATCGTCCACAGGGTTACCGCTCCCGCAACCTCACCTGGACACTCCACATCATCGATCCGCGGCATCCTGACATCCCCAATCGGTGCTCGTGCCCGTCCCTCCTTCCCAATCGGCAGCGGCAGCTCCTTCCCACTCGGCAGTGGCGGTGCCACCTAGCTCTCAATCGGCAGCGATAGCCTCGCCCTTATCCTGACACCAAAGCTGCAGCTCCCGTCCGCCCCGCGCCTCTCCGCCCCACCCTCATCGACGTCGCTGCCAGGGTCAGGGCGCTGGGCCGCTGTCACCACTCGACGCCGACGCTGCAACACTCCTCCACCATCGCGGCCAACGCTGACACTAACCCCGACCCCCAGGTGACCAGGGAGTTGGACCGCAACCGTGGCGTCGCTCCTGCTCCTGGTTCACGCCGACCACCACCAGCAGCCGCCCCCACCTTCCTAAAGTCTCTGCGTCTCCCTCGAGGTGCATGGCTATCGGAGGTGCGTGGCCGCCCAGCAGCAGAAGACGCTTGAAGCTCCTGCCAAAGGTGTGTGGACACCGACAAGTAGCAGCTCGTGCCGGAGGTGCGTGGTCGCCGACCAGCAGTAGAAGACGCTTGAAGCAGCAGCCACCGCTGAAGTTCCACCGGAGGTGCGTGGCCTGATTCACCGCTGCCCTGAGCAGAGACATAGTCGCACACATTTCCTGATTCACCTCTCTGCCCTCATTTTCTAATGTGCGGATCTGAATTAATTGGCTTGATTCAGTGCATAACTAACACAACAAGTATATAGGGATTTCCTCTATGAACCTTAAGCCTTAAATCAAATCCGCACATAAAAGGTGAGTCTATAAACTCTATATTCTATAGAGGGATGTCATACTATTCTTTTTCTCTTCTTTTCCCCTCACCTCCAACTTGTAAATGATTTGGTCATTCCATGCTTGCTAAATTTGCCAAGCTGTCTTCTTACCAAAGAAGGACACTATTAGTAGCAGTATCCAGTAAACATTGTTGTCTTCTGATATCTGATCTCAATCTGGTTAACTTGCAGATAAGAACAGCCGTTCAGAAGCAGAGCAGCATGTTCTCTTCAATTATTTTTCCAGGATTCTGAATTTCTGCTAATTGTGAGTGAGACAGGTTTCCCAAGCTTGTATCCTTCTTTTATTTGATAAATAAAAAAGAGTTCTCCAAGCTGCAAACATATAACATATATCTCTTTCATAGTTTTGTTCATGCCGATTGGGAGCTCGCATTCTCTGAGTTTCATTGTCTTAATGTACATCTGACAGAATAATAAAATAGGTAGGTTTTCAGTTTGCTTCGGCTTATGAATTTAATTGGGTTAGTTTGTCTTGCTATTATAGGAAGAATCTGTCCTGATCCATGTAAAGTATGATTTCTTTTGGTTAACTACAATATGCATGGATAACATCACTAACATTAGGCAAGACAAGATCTAAGCAGGTCCTACAATCTACAATACACAAATAAAGCAACTTGATTCAGAACAAGTAGAATATTGCCAGTGCAAGTATATCTCTTTCAAAGCCTTGTTTAGATGTGAATTTCTTTTGGATTTCGCTACTGTAGCATTTTCGTTTGTTTGTGGCAAATATTGTCCAATTATAGACTAACTAGGGTCAAAAGATTCGTCTCACGATTTACAGGCAAACTGTGTAATTAGTTTTTATTTTCGTCTATATTTAGTGCTTCATGCATGTGCCGCAAGATTCGATGTGATGAAGAATCTTGAAAACTTTTTTGAATTTTGGTGGAAACTAAACAAGGCCTAGAAAATGTTACCTTCAAAAAATGATCATTTAATTAGAAGCAAGTATATAGGGATTTCAAATCTGAGCCTTAAGCGTTAACTCAAATATTATTTGACTGCAAGTCTGCGACCCGTAGAGGTGTAACCACAAGCAGGATACTGAGGATGTATTTGCTTATTAGCTTACTGAAAAATTTATCTTTTTTCCCCAACTCGTGACAATTAAAACTAGGTCACAACTCATATGTTTATGACATTGTAATCTTTTACTTTGCTACATGTAGAATAGTGCCCCACTGTTCATTGGTCAAGAAGGGGCAGCATATGAGCTTTTGATGAGCTCTCTTAAACTCCAGATTTCCATAGAAAATAGGTTTCACTCTGGAAGAAGTACAATACAGAACCTAGGTCTTCAAAATGATTTTGCGTCTTCAGTTTTTTATTTAAAAGATCCAGATTAGCTACTTCTTCTTTCTTTCTTTTTGAAAAATGTGGACTGGCTGCAAACTTATATTAATAAGGAGGACTATGAGAATGTGGAAGTAGCGCCTACAGGAGGCCCTTGGAGACAGATTGCCAACAGAGGGTTTAAAAACAAACACTAATTACTTAACGAAAGGTAAGATGACTAGGTCCTTTGAGCATTTTGCCCCTAGCAGTTGTATCCTGCTTGTCGCTATTCAGTGTAGAGTTTCTATTAACAGTAATATTATTCCCTTACGAATTGCAATTGCTGAGTATTTTCGTGATATGGGATACAATGTCAATATGATGGCTTGAATTGTTGCAATTTTATTGGCATGGCTTACATTTGTAACTCTACAGGATGAGTCGATGGTTGGCATTGTCATGGTGATGCTTGATGCCGATCAGTTAGCATAACCAGCTGCCAAAGCAACTACAAAAATCAGATGTAGAATAAATTTTGTGCTCAATATAATGATATTGCAACTAAAGGTATTTTTTAATATCTTGGTATGGCCATGTTTAGTATACCTATGGAGCTTTTACTGTCTAAAGTAGGGAGATGGCAAGCAGTTCACTTTCCTGAGAATGTATCTATGTGATTAGATTGGTTTAGTGGACTAGATAAAATTCTCATTTTGAAAGAAGTGAAATTCATTCAACAATTTTGATATATTTGGCAAGCACATGCTGACCATCTTGACTTATGACACTTCGAACAAGAACAGTGCACTGAGCTTGCCATGTATTGTGGTTGCATTATAGTACATGAGTATAATAGTAACATACATCTAAACTTAAGTTATCATGATATTATTTTATTCCCGTTGCAACGCACGGGCATGATCCTAGTCAAATAAAAAATGGGTATTGAAATCCTATGGTCCAGTCCATTAAAGATTTTGAAACGTGTGAGCTCAGTGGCATATCAATTAGAGTTACCACCAACTATGGAGATTCACTCGGTGATGCATGTGTCTGAAATTAAACAACATAATCCTCCACAGACACAAGTTAATATTGATTTTTCATCAGTTTCAGATTCCCCAATTCCTTTGATGGTTGTGTTGGATATCTCTGCTTATTCTAGTGGTCGAGGCAACTCCTACGAAGTTGGAAGTGCGCTAGGGAAACTCAAGGTGACACTCAAGATGAACATGATATGAAGCATCGTTGTCCTGAGAGGCACCAACTTGTGGTCAAGCCGCTTCTCAAGGGAAAGGGGGTGTCATGTGGGTCTTTGATGAGTGGGAAAGTGGCCAGGCTTGTTTAGTCCTTGTTTAGTTGGTGAAAAATTTTAGATTTAACTACTGTAGCACTTTCGTTTGTATTTGACAACTTTATCCAATCATAGACTCTCAAAAGATTCATCTCGTAAATTACAAACAAAGTGTCTAATTAGTCATTATTTATCTATATTTAATGTTATATGTATGTGTCTAAAGATTTGATGTGATGATGAATCTTAAATTTTTTTAGGATTTTGGGGCGAACTAAATAAACAAGACCTTAGGCTCTGTTCTAAACTATATAAAAAAGGAAGGCCATAGGCCCAGTAACTCGGCGCTGCGTCACCTATATCAGCCATGGTTGGCTTGTAACATAAACCAAAGAATTTTGTGGATAACTATTATACCTGAACCAAAACATCCACCCTCCTCGCGGAATCCAGTCGTGTCTGATATCCTCATCTGATTTCTCCCCAAATTCCTACTGATTAATTACTTCCCAAGCTCCATTCTAGCTTCCTAGGTTCACAAAGCTGAGGTACACATGTAGGGTGGACATCTTGTCTCAAATCCAATCCATCCATCGGCGTCGCCTGGCCTCTTGCAGCTAACATACCTATAACAAAAAGAACAGCACAACGTTTCGTAAACCACCTGAAATGGTCGTCCAAATCACTGGTCGTGGTTTTTCGTTTTGTGTGTGTGTGTGTGTGTGTTCAAGCATCTCATCTGGAAGGAACCGTAACGTCAAAAAAAAAAAGATTACAAGAAAAACCTTAATACGAAATCCTAATGAAGTTGCTTATATAATCGGTGGTTCTTACTCCATATTGATCGACAAGAGCATTGTGCTCCACTCCACATTGGCCGGTCCTTAACACAACGAAAACGAATCAAGGCATGCAGCGCATCTATCCAAAGTACAGTATTAACGTATACACAAACACAACTTGCTGTTCTTAAAGTTCTGTCGCCGACAAAACAAGCTCAGTAGCCACTTCTGCTGCCTACAGCGGCCAGACAGCACACACAGCAGTAGTGCCCTCTCCAGGTAGCTAGCTGCTGCCGCTACGCATTTTCTATTCTTGCCATCGACCAACCCAGCAGCGGAGAGACGGAGAGACCAAGCAGCCCAGACCATGGGCACATCACAAGAGCAAAGCGCGGCAACAAGGCCCACAGGGCATCGCCCGCACCGCGCACCGCCTCCGATCCTCCGCCGCAGGCCGCAGCTTTTGTCCCGCCGGCTCCTCCGCAGGCCGCGCTGTCTGGTGCTCCCCTACGTGCGTGCTCGTGCCGCCACGCCACCAACGCCGGCGGCAATAGACGTGCATGGTCACGTAGGATAGCCGTAGCCGCAGGCCGCAGCCGCAGCAGCCAGCAGCCCCCCTCCCCGGACGCCAAAACCGCGGCAGGACAGGACAGGACGAGGACACGATCGAGCACTCCCCATCGCGCCGGTCGGCTGCAGCTCCGAGTGGTACTCGTAGTCTCGTACTCGTGCGCGTGCGTCCATTCCATGGCGGCGGCGGCGGCGGCGTTCACGCGCAGGAGGCACGGCGCGGCGGCGCCGGGGGCGGAGTGGGCGGCGGTGTCCGGAGCGGGGGCGTGGCGCGTGGAGGAGGTCGGGAAGCACCAGCTGATGCGGCGGACGGGGCTCCCCGCGCGCGACCTCCGCGGGCTCGACCCGGCGCTGTCGTGCCCGTGCAGCATCACGGGCCGGGACCGCGCCGTCGTCGTCAACCTGGAGCGCGCACGCGCCGTCATCACGGCCACCGAGGTGCTCGTCCCGGCGCCGCGGGACCCCGCCGTCGCGCCGCTCGTCGGCAACCTCCTCGCGCGCCTGGCCGCCTCGCCCACGCCGCCGCAGGCCTCTGTACGTCCGTCCGTCCGTCCGCCGCCCTGCCCTCCTCCTTGTCTTTCGATCGGTCTCTTTATTTAGATTGGTCGTTTCATGCATGGACTGCTCGCTGAAGCAAAAGGTTCGATTTTTTTTGTTTCCATGGAAGGAGGAGGACGAGGCGGCGGAGAACGGAGGTGGTGCGTTGCCGCCGAGCTCCGGTGGAGTAGGAGGCGGCGGCGGCGGCAGGGACGACGGGCAACCGTCTGCACGACGCGACAAGGCCCTGCCGTTCGAGTTCAGGGCGCTGGAGGTGTGCCTCGAGTTCTCATGCAAGTCACTAGAACAAGAGGTGCGTGCGTGCTGTCCTGTTCGCGGTCAACGCGGTCAAATCACTGTTTGCGTGCAGGGCTCAAGTCAACTGCTGTTGTCTGACTCTCTCATGCTGTTTGGAATTTCTTCAGACTTGCACACTGGAGAAGGAGGCGTACCCAGCCTTGGATGAGCTCAGCTCCAATGTCAGCACTCTCAATCTTGAGCGAGTGAGGCAAATCAAGAGCCGTTTGCTTGCCATCTCCGGGAGAGTTCAGAAGGTAATTAAGCTCCCTCGACGACCACTGACGATAGTTGTGAATGTTTTTCGTGTTGTTATGTGCTCATGTTAATTACAGCACTGAAAGTGCCATTGTGCCATGCATGCATGCACATTTTGGCAGGTCAGGGACGAACTGGAACACTTGCTAGACGACGACGTGGACATGGCCGCCATGCACCTATCCGACAAG